>Ga0187886_1000031_pt1 | contig 205289 bp, 151 predicted proteins | sample June2016WEW_20_1_FD_133001 | JGI IMG/M metagenome (GOLD analysis project Ga0187886, IMG submission 133001) | Peatland microbial communities from SPRUCE experiment site at the Marcell Experimental Forest, Minnesota, USA - June2016WEW_20_150 | ecosystem: Environmental > Terrestrial > Soil >...
CAATAAAAAATATCCGGTTCTCTATCTTGTACACGGTTGGGGAGAAGACGAAAACGGATGGTCAATTCAAGGACATATGGCAAATATTATGGATGGATTGATTGAATCCGGAAAAGCTGTTCCTATGATAGTTGTAATGCCCAGTGGTGATATCAAAACCAACTCCGATGTTCGAGGAGCTTCCGGTGATATTACTGAAATTTATGTCAAAAACCTGATTCCGTTCATAGATAAAACCTTCCGCACCAAGGCCGACAGGCAGAACCGCGCCATGGCCGGATTATCAAGAGGCGGCATGCAGACTACTATGACTGTATTCAATAACATGGATAAATTTGCATGGATGGGTACATTCAGTGGATTCTTCATGGGTAACATGGGAAGAGGTCCGGCACCAAGTGCACCAGGCGCAGCACCAAATGCACAGAGCGCAAGCAATATGATTGAAACCGCTTTCAACGGTGTTTTCAAAGATGCTGCTGCATTCGACAAACAGATGAACCTTCTGTTTATCAGTACTGGTACAGAAGAACGCAGTCCCAAGGATCAGGTTGAATCCCTCAAGGCTCATGGTATCAAACACATCGTATACCACGAATCACAAGGCACAGCCCACGAATGGCTTACTTGGAGAAGAGCCCTTAATGATTTTGCTCCCAGATTATTTAAATAAGAATAATATTTTTTGTCATAAAGAATCCTTGCAATATAAATACGGGGAGGTAAAAGGCCTGGTTGCCCGTGGTGGTTTCGTAGTAGATATTAAATGGAAAAACAGCATACCTCAAAAAGTGGTTATAAAGGCAAATGTGAAAAACAAGTGCATTGTCCGTTCGGTTTTTGCCTTGAAAGTGGATGGTTTGACAGAAAAATCCATGGAACAGGGAGGCTCTTATGTACTGGAATTCAATGCAGAACAAGGCAAAGTTTATGAGTTGTCACCAATTTAATCATTTACAAAATCTATCAATCGAATTGATAATAAATTGTTACTCATAAAGTTAATCCATGCCAGCAGTGGCTTGGACGAAATTCAATCAAACCTCGATTGAATTGAACCTGGGCAACCATAAGTTAGTGCAGTTGTCCGTTATTCCTTCAATTACCCCAGTAACCATAGCCTCTTCCAACGAAGAAATTTTGACTTTGTCAATAGCCGGATTAAATACCTACAGGTTATCTGCCAGAAAAGAAGGTAAATGTACATTAAAAGCTTCAGCTAAAGATGGCAGGTTGATCACATCTTGCGATGTTCATGTTGTACCTTCCAATATTCCTGTTCCCTGGAAAATGAATGATATTAAGGACAATAAAGCTTCGGCTACTTATGTAAACGGCATTTTTACCATTGAAGGTGGGGACAACGATATATGGGTGCGAGCGACCAGTTTGCCTTCCTGAATAGGGAGGTCAGTCAGAATACATTTATTTCTGCGCGGATTATTTCCCAAACCAATACCGACCCTTGGGCAAAATCGGGCATGATGTTCAGGGAGAGTGTAGCCTTCAATAGTATATTTGTAATGCTGTGCGTTACACCAGTCAATGGTGTATCCTTACAATGGCGAGATACCACAGGTGGTATTTGTAATAAAAAGGATTTTAGTTCAACCGCTTTGCCGGTCTATTTCAAACTTTCTAAGAACGGTTCAACATTCAGGGCCTACAAATCGACTGATGGAAAACAATGGGATTTGTTGGGTGACATTACCCTGAACCGGTCATTTGCAGAGCAATATTTTGCCGGAATGGAAGTACTCTCACATAGCACCCACATGTTGAACCTTTCGGAATTTGATCATGTAAAAGTTGAGCCTGAGGGTGTAATGTAGTATTGTTTCAAATTCATTGATATAATATAAAATGCACTATCTTATAAATCTATACTTTTAATGCAACGCAATATTTTATGAGATTTAGAGATATCAAGTTTAATAACTTAAGGACCGATTCTTGTTTTACTAAATAATATAGTCCAATTATTCCCGGAATAGTTATATTTACCACATGATTGTTTTTCTATGAGACTGATTCTAGATATTGATTTCGTGTCTTGATGGAAACCGAACTTGATAAAATTAGTGATAATCTTCTTGTTACACGGATTCGGCATAATGATAAAGATGCCTTTAAATCGCTATATAATCGTTATAGTAAGAAAATTTACTTTTTTTCATTAAAGTACCTTGGTAATAATGTCGAAGCTGAGGAATTAGTTCAATCGGTATTTATTAATGTCTGGGAAAACAGGGAAACTCTTGATGCGACTATCTCTGTTAAGAACTATATTTACAAAGCTGCAGTTAATTACATTTATAATTATCTGAAAAAAAAAGCCATCCGTACCAGATACATTGAATCGGAAATCAACAAAGGCGAGATTCATTCGAATCTTACATATGAGCAGGTTTTTTTTCACGATCTTGAAAGGTCAATTAACTCTATCGTTGAAACTTTACCATCTCAACAGCAAAAGATTTTCCAATTAAGCAGAAATGAAGGCTTATCTCATAATGAAATAGCCAGAAAGCTTGATCTTTCAGTACGAACAGTAGAAAATCAAATGTATCGTGCTTTGAAGATAATAAAAAACATTCTTAAAGGATGAATACTTCTGGTATCAATGCTGATTTTATTTTAGCATTATTTACAGGATTTTTATTATTACATTGAAAAAGCTAAAGAGTTGAATGAGTACGACTCCTTTCAATATCTTCAATTTTTTTTACTATTCAATGAGTACTTCACCTTGCTTGGTTGTATTATATATATTAATGATAACTAATTTATGGAATCAATAAAGGGCAAAGATATTTTAATTACCAGATATCTTGAGAATAAGTGCACTCAGGAAGAGAAGCTTCAACTTTATGAAATGCTTACTTCATCCGATAATGAAAGATCATTTAAAGAGGATTTATTTTCACAGTTAAATGAGATCGAGGATGAACAGTATGAAAACCATTCTGTTGACTTCGAGAGAATTTATAATGAATTGCTTTCCAACATTAAACCTAGGGAAACAAGAGAATTAGAAAAGGACCTGCTTCAAAAAAGAATAATGGTAAAGAGATTGGTTTTTGAGTGTATTTCAATAGCAGCGGTTTTCTGTATTGCTTTTTTTCTGGGTACTATTTTCAATCGCCATCATAATATAATCAGTACTGGACAATCAGTATCATCCACCACATACAACGAAATAAAAGCTCCCCTGGGTGCAAGATCCGAGATAAGACTTAACGATGGTACAGAGGTAATGCTTAATGCAGGAAGTTCAATAAAATATCGCAGTGATTATAACTTACACAACAGGGATCTGGTGCTCGAAGGTGAAGCATATTTCAAGGTAGCCAAGAATATCAATCTTCCCCTGGTTGTCAATGCAGGAAATATAAACATCAAAGCTACGGGTACTGAATTCAATGTAAAAGCATATTCTGATGAAGGGATGATTGAGACAACCCTTGTCACCGGGGAGGTTGAGATTTCGTCAAAAGGGAACGATAAAAAGGATCGGATCCTGGTGCTAAAACCCAACCAAAAAGCCATTTATGCCCAGCAGGCTGATCAGTTAACGCTCGAAAAGATAAAGGAAATTGAACCATTGGCAATAAAGCCTGCCAAAATTATTACAGGCAATTTTCTGGTTTCCTCAAAAACTGATGTTGAACAAGCAACTGCCTGGACAAAGAATAAACTTATCATAAGAAGTGAGAATCTTGAAAGTCTTTGCGTAAAGCTTCAGAGGAAGTACAATACAACTTTTATTTTCAAGGATGAAGAGATTAAAAAACATCGCTTTTCCGGGGTGCTGCTCGACGAAACACTCCAACAGGTAATGGATGTAATAAAGCTCACAGCACCTGTTGATTATCTAATTGATGGTAAAACTATTATATTGTTTTCAAATAACGAAAAGGCAAATAAATATTTAAAGAATCAGAATAAAGATAAAAATTAACCTCTACTCTAAATTAACCTAAACTATTATTGCCTATGAAGAAATCTACCTGATCTAAAAAAAGGGGAACTAGTTTACGGCTATTTCCCCTCTAAAGAAGTCAAAGTTAATTGCAACCAATTCCCCAAAGATCTATTGGGATAAATTATGTTTAACTCTAACTAACATCGTGTAAAATTATGAAAATAAAAATAAGTTCTTTCTTTTCTCCAAGGAAAAAATGTAAAATCCTTTTAATTATGAAACTTTCAGCAATCTTAATGGTAGTTTTTAGTCTGAATATTTCGGCAACGGGATTTAGCCAGTTTACCTTCACGGCCGAAGGTAAAACGGTCAGAGAAATCTTTAATATCATTGAGCAGGGGAGTAATTATCGTTTCTTCTACAATGATGAATTTGTAACTGCCAGTAAAATTATGGATCTGGAAATAAAAAATCAGGATATTAACCAGGTTCTCGACAAGATACTGGCATCAACGGATTACACATATAAGGTTTTTGAAAACAACCTTATTGTAATCTCCCTGAAAGGAAATGTCCGTGAACTTTCTGATCTCCAGCAAAAAATTGTCAGGGGAGTAATCAATGATGAGAAAGGGAATCCGGTTCCAGGGGTTACGGTTGCAATTAAAGGTACAACCAGAGGTACACTTACTGATTTAAACGGAAACTTTGTATTGGATAATGTAGATCCTCAATCTACTTTGGTAGTATCTTTTATCGGATATACAAGCCAGGAAATCCTTGTCGGCGACAAGGCGCAAATAAATATTACTCTGGCGCAGGAGTTAACAGCACTGAATGAAGTAGTGGTCGTGGGATATGGTACCCAACGGAGAGAAGCTGTGACAGGTTCAGTTGCTTCAATTAGTGGAAATACGTTGCGCGATGTGCCATCGTCTAATATCACACAGGCCTTGCAAGGACGTGTATCAGGGGTGGATATGGAGCAGACCTCAACCAAACCGGGCGCCACAATGCAAGTCCGTATTCGTGGTACGCGTTCTCTGAATGCCAGCAACGACCCGCTGGTGGTACTCGACGGGATCCCCTTTGCAGGGTCTATCGCCGACATCAGCCCTAGCGACATCAAGAGTATTGATATTCTGAAGGATGCTGCAGCAACTGCCATTTACGGCTCACGCGGCGCGAACGGTGTTATTCTAATAACATCCAATAAAGGGCTGAAAGGACAAAAGGCGATGGTTACTTACAATGCCTATTATGGAATACAAAGTATCTTTGCCCAATACCCAATGATGGACGGGCCGGAATTCCGCACTCTCCGTACAGCAGCAAATATGTACCCAATCGACGGAGCAGATGAAAGTGATGCTTTTAATACCAATTGGCAAGACTTGTTTTATAGGAAAGGTAATGTGGCAAGCCATGATTTGGGCATTTCGGGCGGTACCGAAAAGAGTAACTACAACTTTGGAGTGGGTTACTATAAGAATGAAGCCGTAATACCAGGACAGGACTACACCCGTTTTTCATTTCGCGGTACTCTTGACCAGGAAGTTGGCAAACATTTCCGCTTCGGTTTCACCACGAACAACAACTATTCCATTTCTATGGGTAACAACCTGGGGTTGTACGGTGTTTTAAGTTTGTCGCCTCTTGCCAACCCGTATAACGCTGATGGCACATGGAAAAGAACCATAAAGATGCCACTGGATGAACAGTGGACTTATTCAAAAGATATTATCAATAATTTGGGCGATGCCTGGATAGACCAAACCAAAGCTTATAGTTCCTATAACACAGTATACGCCGAGGTTAAAATCCCCGGCATTGAAGGTTTAAAATATCGTGCCAACGTTGGTGCGAACTTCCGCATGAGTAACGGTGGGCAGTATACAGGACAAGGGGTATTCGCTCTTAATGCTACAACCGTTTCAACTGCTACTGTCAGTAACTCTCTAGCTCAACTGGGCAATTGAAAACCTCCTGACTTACGACCGCACCTTTGCCCAGAAACATCAGGTGAATTTTGTCGCATTGTACTCTGCCGAGCAAACCCTATCCAACAATTCTCAGGTTTCAGCAAAGGATATTCCAGCCGACGCCTTACAATTCTACAACCTGGGACGGGCTGCCGGAGAATTTACTATAGACCCCAATTACCAGGGCTATCAGCTGAGTGGTTTAATGTCGTGGATGGGACGCGTAATGTACTCTTACGACAACCGTTATATGCTGAGCGTTACCTACCGCTCCGATGCCTCCTCAAGGCTGGCCGAAGGACATAAGTGGCATTCCTATCCTGCAATATCGGTCGGATGGAATATTGCAAACGAATCGTTTATGAAGAATATCACCCAGATAAATTCGTTGAAGCTGCGTGTGGGCTATGGAGAAACCTCTAACCAGTCTATTGACCCCTACGCTACACTTGGACTTTTAAGCACCAGACCATACAACTTTGGAACAACCAACGCAACAGGGTTCTATGTTTCCCAATTGCCTAACCCTAATTTAGGATGGGAGTACTCAAAAACATGGAACTTCGGCCTTGACTTCGCCATCCTGAAAAATCGCCTGTCCGGTACGGTAGAGTACTACATTACAAAGACCAGTGATATTTTGTTAAACCTTAATCTGCCCCCGACTTCAGGAGTGAGCGGCTATACTGGAAATATCGGGGCAACCCAAAACAAAGGCTGGGAAATTTCGCTAAACGGTGTGATATTGAACAACGTCGACGGCTTTACCTGGGATGCAAGCATCAACCTGTATGGTAACCGAAACAAGCTGGTAGCGCTTGCCTCAGGACAACCTGATGACAAAACTAACTGGTGGTTTGTAGGTCACCCCATTGACGTAATCTATGACTACGAGAAAATAGGAATCTGGCAAGTTGGAGATCCATATCTGAATATCCTGGAGGGATCGGCCGGGAAACCTGGTATGATCAAAGTGAAATATACCGGCGATTTCAACCCCGATGGTACGCCAACTAGGATGATTAATTCGAGTGACATGCAAATTATTAGCCTGGAGCCCAAATTTCAGGGTGGCTTCAACACGAACCTGACTTATAAAGGGTTTGACCTTGGCATTAACAGCATCTTTAAAAGTGGCGGTAAAATCATCAGCACCATCTACTCATCATCAGGCTACCTCAATCTGTTGACCGGACGCAGGGGGAACGTGAAGGTGGACTACTGGACGACGGATAACACGGGGGCCAAGTATCCAGCACCCGGTGTCAATGACGTATATTCCGGCGACAATCCAAAGTATGGAAGTACCCTGGGTTACTTTGATGGATCGTATCTGAAGATCCGTACAATTACACTTGGGTATAGCTTAAGCCAAAAACTGATTAATAAAATCGGTATTGACAAATTTCGGATTTACTGCACTGTTCAGAACCCATTTGTACTGTTCTCGCCCTACAACAAAGAATCAGGTATGGATCCAGAAACCAACTCATATGGCAACGAAAATCAGGCAGCTCCTGGTTACCAGAGACGTCTGCTGACTATAGGCACTAACACGCCTTCAACTCGCAACTATTTGATTGGTATTAATTTAACATTTTAAACAAAATGATAATGAAACGTATTCACATAAAAATCTTTATAGGAACAACCTTGATAGCGTTGTTCATGATAGCCTGCACTAAAATTTTAGACGAACAGCCGCGCAGTATTTATGAACCCGGTTTTTTCAAAACCGAAAGAGGTGTTAATGGAGGATTAACGGCTATGTACGCACACCTGCGCTACTTGTACGGACAAGCTTACTACTATAACAGTCTCCTCACCGGTACCGATGAAGCAACATGGGCTCAGAGTGCAGATCAAAACTTTAAGGACCTGGACCTTTCCGGTGTGGGGTCGATTACTCCCCTCAGTAGCCGTTCCGATGTATTGTGGACAACTGCATTTCCTAACATCAACACTGCCAGTGGTATTATTGAAAATGCTGCTGCAGTAGGAACTATTTCGGATGCACTGGTTGCTGAAGCCAGATTCTTTCGTGCATTCGACTACTTTCTGCTGGTACAAACTTTTGGCGGGGTGCCTTTGGATTTGGGCTCAGGGGAACTGAAGTTCAACACATCTACCGTGAGAACCTCAGTGCGTAACACGGTGCCTCAGGTCTATACTAAGGCCATATTCCCGGACCTGCTGACAGCGGTAAACGATTTGCCGGACGTCGGACGTATGACTGGCGGCGTAACCAAGACTGTTGCACGCCTTTACCTGGCAAAAGCTTACCTGACATACGGATGGTGGCTCCAAAACCCAAACAGCATTCCTACTTATCCGGCGAGTGACCGGACCGACCCTGACGGACATAATGCCCAGTGGTATTTTCAGTCTGCATACGACGTAGCAACAACTGCCATTGATAATCCAGGATCTTTTTTCGGCTTGATGTCAACATTCTATGATGTTAACCTGGCACAAAATGACCGCAATAAGGAAATTCTTCTGTACGCCGACCACACCCAGGCAAGCGAATTTTATAACGGAGGCAGCCTTACTTATGGCAGTGGCGGAGCTCCGGATAACTTTGCCGGCTGGATGATGACATGGAACTATACAAACATCAGAAGTTCTGGTACAAGTTCCGTTCAGCGTGAGGCAGAACAACACCTGGGACGTCCCTGGACACGTATGTGCCCAACTATCGAAGTCATTGAAAACACCTTTGCTGACAAAACGAATGATTCACGGTACGATGGTACCTTTACAACTGTTTACCATGGCAACTGGCCTAAAGGTGGACTCACCCAGACCTCTTTGGTTAATGCAAATGGTTTGTCGGTTGTCCCGGGTGATCCAATACTGACTTTCCTGAACGCTGATGATCCAACTGTTGTTTACGCTACTACAAATGGTGGTATCGGTGCAGGTGTGTTACCCGGAAGGTCCGATTTTGTGATATCGCCGGACCGCATAAGCAGGGTAGTATATCCGGGGCTTTGGAAGCTTGGTCCCTACCGTACCGACAATGGAACAGGATTGGGACAACCTAATGCAGGTTCTACCCGTCCTTACAACATTGCAAAATTCTCGGAACTTTACCTTGTTGCAGCCGAAGCAGCAGTGCAGGGAGCAACTACACAAGCTGGTAAAAGCGCCAGAGAATTGGTTAATGTTCTTCGTGCACGAGCTGGGAAATGGCGCTGGAACAACAACGGAAATATCGCCAAAGTTGCAGACAATAGCGCTGCTATGACTGCAGCCACACCGGCAACTATAGACATTAACTATATTTTGGCGGAACGTTCGCGTGAATATTATGGCGAAGGTTATCGCTGGTTCGATTTGGTACGTACGCAAACATGGGCAGCCATCGCTGGTTCTTACACAATTTGCGGAACCGCGTATGGAGACCATACGCCGGTAACGGTAACACGCACCATCGATGCAAAATACTATCTGCGCCCCATTCCGGATGCCCAGATACAAGGCATGGAAATGACCGCTGACGAAAAAGCTGCTTATCAGAACCCGGGATATTAATCTGATAGCAGGATGGAGGAAATATTGCATCCTAATCCGCAAAATTGGGGATACTACTAATAATTAATTTTCATTGATTTCCCGGACGTGCAAGAACGTCCGGGAAATTTTATAAAACCTGAAGGAATAAGTCTCAGCCAATACCGCTGGTTTAGAGTGACCTTGTTACAGAAAGTCCGGCATTTCCTGAGAATCAGCAAAATTATTGGTTGAATTTGATGATAAAAGATAATCTCAACTCAACATCTTAAAACAACATTTAATACCCATTAATAGTAAAATTTGAATATTATAATCAACAAAATTCAGTACAGTAATTTAAGTTGAACAACTATGAAATGGTTATTAAAGCCAGTTTTTAATCCAAACTTTTTATTTTTTTTGTTACTTGCACTTACATCAAGTTTTGTCAGTTAACCAGGTTTAGGTGTATTATCAAATAAATTATATTAAAATGAGAAAATCCGTTTTTATTATTATAGGAATAATAGTTTTTTCTGTATTGAAAGTATCTTTCATAATGGCTCAGGAGAGCTCAAGTAAGTCTGATTATCAACAGGTTAAAACTTATGTCAACCCGGTTTTGCCCGGTGATCATCCTGATCCGACTCTGTTTAAAGTGGGTGATGATTTTTATCACTGTGGCTCCAGTTTTCATTTCACTCCTTATATGCCTGTTTACCACTCAAAGGATCTCGTCCATTGGGAAGTAATTGGCAGGGTGCTCCCGCCTTCAAAGGCAGGTTGGGTTTCCGATCGGCCATCAGCAGGTACATGGCAGGGGGCAATCACATATTTCTATGGATCATACTGGATATATTTTTCATCTAACGGACAATGGTTTTGTAAAGCAGATTCTCCTGCCGGGCCATGGTCTGACCCTGTTGAGGTAAAAACCAACCCTGTTACCGGACCCCTTGGTTACGATAATTCCATTTTTATCGATGACGACGGTAAACCTTATATGGTTATTAAGAATGGTCAGAAAATTAACCACCTGCAGGCACTAGGCAGAGACGGCCAATTAACAGACTCAGTAATAAGCCTCGACTGGATTAATGCAAAATTGCAGTATAGCTGGGCAGAAGGACCGGTAATGTGTAAACGGAACGGATATTATTTTTACTTCCCTGCTGGAGATGTATCAGGTGGCCAATATGTTTTAAGAACTAAAGAATTAACAGCCGACTCAACAAAATGGGAAAGGCTTGGCAACTTCTTTAAACCTGAGACGGACCCTAATGTTGGTTTCCATCGTCCAAACCATATGTCGGCACCTGTGCAATTGGCTGACGGTACATGGTGGACTATCGCTCAAAGCTATGAGAAATACGATAGTGATGATTGGTCAGGTAAAGGCCGTCAGACTTCACTTTATCAGGTAATCTGGGAAGGAGATCGTCCTTGGGGTGTAGCTCCTACAACGCAACCATTGGAAAAACCAAACCTTCCTCAATCGGGTATTTTGTGGAGAAGTGTTCAAAGTGATGAATTTGAATCAAACGTTTTGAGCCCAAACTGGCATTTCATGACTAAAAAAGCTGCTGCCAGCTATTCATTAACCGCCAGAAAAGGATGGATAAGGCTTACACCTGAAACTGAACGTACACATCTGCTTCAGAAAGAAACAGACCATTACTATACTGCCGTTACCCGGGTTGATCTGGATGCAACCGATTCCACTGCTAAAGCCGGAATTTACCTCACCAACGGAGATCAAAAGGTTATTGCCCGATTATATACCGGTTACACTGAGGGTAAAAAAATCATTTTTGCTCTGGGTAAAGAAACCCGTAGTATTTCGAATCAATCGGGCAACAGTGTCTGGTTAAAACTGGAAAGAAATGAACACAGTTTAACAGGCTTCTGCAGCAGCGATGGCAATACATGGAGTTCACTGGGAGATCCGATAAGCGCGGTAAACCTTGATAAGGTTCAGCCAAATTATAACTCCTGGGTAGGTACAAGCGTAGGTTTATTTGCAGAAGGCAAACCGGCTGATTTTGATTTCTTTGTTTGCAAAGACGGTTTTTCTCCAATTCTGGCTGCTGGTTACAGCAACTACTATGGTGTAGAAACACTTAAAAAAGAATCAGGAAAAGTTGTAACCAATACTTCAACTAATGGCGGCTGGTTTGTGATTTCAGGAGTTGAATTAGGAAAAACATCCCCATCAGCAATTGAATTAGAAGTTTCTTCAGGAGTTAAAGGGAAGCTTGAAATCTGGCTGGATGATTTAAAGGAAGGAAAACTGATTGCAACCATCCCGGTAACGGCAACCGGTGGTGAAAATAACTGGAAAGCTTTCTCTAAAGCAGTTAAAAATGTTTCAGGACACCACGATGTATTTATTAAATTCCCTTCAGGGGAAGAGGGCACAATATTCATCAAATCAGAGAGATTTCTTAAGTAAAGATTCTCTTGTCTTTACAGGTGACACGCGTCGAGGTCTTGAAGGGGCCGATGTATATAAACTGAATGGTTATTATTATTTGTATTGCACCTACGGAGGAGGTGATGGCTTTCAGGTAGCCCTCCGTTCAAAAAATATATACGGACCATATGAAGAAAAAGTAGTTATAAAAGATACTACGCAAGGAATTACTTTTAGCTTTCACCAGGGGGCTCTGATTCAAACCTGCGCGAAGGTCGTAATACGCTTACTCTATTCATGACTGGAAGTTTGTAAAAGCTTATGGTAAGACTTCATTGTCTGTTGTTTTTGGTTTACAGAAACGTAATGAAGTATTATTTTTCAATATATTGATGTTCAATTATTTGTTAATATTCACCGGCATTTTATCCACATTATCAAGCTCTTAAACAAATTTGGAAACAGCATCTAAAGCACATAGAGTAACTTATTATATTTTCAAAACGGGAATAACACGGCATGGGATTAAGTACCCTTATTTGTTTGGGCGGAACAGTATTAATTTTAATTAATCAATAAAAAATATGGCTCGTCATAAAGATGCATACCAAAAAGTTAAAGGAATAGTTTATTTTTACAATATAGTTAACATGAAAGTAATTGACGGAGTTTATTATGAAAACAAATCATACAACTCAACAAGACATAGCTAATAGGTTAAACGTATCACGCATCACCGTTTCAAAAGCGTTGAGAGATCATCCCGACATTTCTGTCAAGATGAAAGAAAGGGTTAAAAAGGCTGTTGAGGATATGGGATATTCCCCAAACCTCATTGCCAAACAATTAACTCTTCAGAAGACCTTTACTTTAGGCATTGTCATTCCCGACCTTGAGAACAGTTTTTTTGCATACCTGGTCGATAGTATTATCGATGCATCTACTGAACGTAGTTATCATATTATTCTCACGGTGTCACGTGAAAAAGAAGCGTTTGAGAGGAATAATATCATGAACCTGATCGGCATGCGTGTTGACGGCCTACTTGTGTGTGTTTCGCAACAGACATCAGGTCACGAGGTATTTGAATACGCCCGTAAAATGAAAATTCCCCTTGTATTTTTTGACCGTGCAATCAAAGGACTGGGTTTTAGTCATGTTGCTTTTGAAGATAAAATTGGCACTTTGGAAGCCCTTAATCAGTTAATTTCCAGGGGCTATATTAGTATTGCCCATTTCGCGGGCTATTCCGGTACCAGTATTGGCAGCGAGCGATGCAATGGTTATAGGGAAGCACTGATTAATAATGGAATTCCAATTCGAGAAGAATGGATTATCGAAGGCGGATTTGAGATGGACGATGGTATCAGGGCATTTGAAAAATTAAGAGCAGCCGAAAAATTGCCTGAAATTATATTGGCAGTGAATGACCGTGTTGCCTTGGGTGCTTACAAAGCCATAAGAAAGACAGGATTGAGAATTCCTGATGATATTGGTATTATGGGTTATGGCTTCAGCGATACAGCACTCTTGTTCACTCCAACCTTGTCGATTATCAACCAGGATCCGAGAAAAATGGGTAGAATAGCCGCCAATTTATTGATTGATGAAATTCAGAGTGTTTCACAGAATTCACATGCCGAGATACTTATTGAAGAAGATTTTCAATGGAATACCTCAATTTTAAAACGATAATCAATTCTTCATTGGAAATTTGTCATGCTTTAAAAAAGACAATTTATTGTCCTGATAAACAATGCACCGCTGGTATCCATTGATTTAATCATCCAAAACAGTCAGGGTCACATCCTGTTAAGTGAAAAAAAGAACAATCCTGCAAAAGGATATTATTATGTGCCAGGTGGAAGGTTCATAAAAATGAATGTATAGCAAATATATTTTCACGAATTATAAGCAACAAGCTCAGGCTGACATTGGAGGATTTTTATGAGATCAGGCAAAACCAAAGTCTAAGAGAATTTTTATAAGAATGAAAACCGTTGCGATATCGAAGGAATAGATACCAAAATCAGAAAGGGGAATGAAACCTAATCTGACACAGAATTATTGATATTGATTACCTGAATTTATTCAGGGGTTGTGTAAGCTAAAACTACATAGCCCTTTCTTTTTAAATACCCTTTTGCGACCCGTTTAGGCATGTATAAATATTGAATGGGAATAAGAAGCTGCTCGTCGAATGTGGAAAAACATCTGAAAATGCCAGATCGTTAGGTATTTACATTTAAATTTAAATCAGTGATTTTTTTTTACTAATTAATTGCAAATTAAAGAAAAAGTTTATAGTTTTATAAGAGAAAGTTACCGTGAAAGTAACCGAGAAAGTTACTTTAAGTTGGCTATATGAATTAAGAGTTGACAGGTTAATATTATTAACAAAAAAAATAGTAACGAAAAAACGGAAGTAACAGGGGCAGGGGGATTTTATAACCGGATACATTGTAGTGGAATAATTAAAAAGGGGATATCAGGTTAGGGCTGTGGATAAGAAAACATTAAACCATAGATATAAAAACTAACATTAACTCTTTTATTAACTAAAACACACTTAAAACTATGAAACAAAAATGTAAATGGATTATTTATTCTCCCAAAAGGAGACTAAGACTACTGCTTCTACCTTTAAAACTAACTGTTATTTTAAGTATTTTAACCAATTTTAATGCCTTAGCGCTGGATTTAGGCATAACTAATACTTCGGTGATTAATATTCAAAAACAGAATGTTACAGGTACAGTTGTAGATGCTACTACAAATCAGCCACTTCCAGGAGTTAACGTAACCATTGAAGGAACTACGACGGGAGCCATAACTGACATAAACGGAAATTTTATCCTTCAAAGACCAGATAAAGGGGCGACCATTTCTTTTTCCTTTATAGGGTATATAACTCAGAAGGTAAATTATGGCAATGAGAATGTTATCGATATCAAGCTCACCTCAGAAGTCCTGTCCCTTCAGGAAGTAGTGGTAATTGGATACGGTACACAAAAAAAGGAAACGCTGACGGGTTCAATATCAAAAGTTGACGGTGATGCGATTGCTCAAAGTCCCTCAGTAAACGTTGCAACTTCTCTGGCGGGTAAACTTCCTGGCCTGGTCGTCAACCAGCGTACCGGACAGCCCGGAGCTGAGGATCTTAGTATATTGATTCGTGGAACAAGTACGTTTAACAATAATAATCCACTCATTATCATTGATGGTGTGCCACGTGACAATACTTTGCAAGACCTTAATGCTCAAGATATTGAAAGTATAACAGTGCTGAAAGATGCTTCGGCAGCCATTTATGGTGCACGGGCAGCCAACGGGGTACTACTGGTCACCACAAAACGTGGATCTCAAGGTAGCCCTACGTTTAGTGTGACTTACAATTATGCCATTAACCAGCCTACGCAGAACCCGGTTATGGAGGATGCGGTCGTATTTGCAGAATCATACAATGAAGCCGAGTTTTACAGGCAGGGCCGGCCTTCCACTGGTTTCGTACCATTCTATTCGGCTGATGCTATTCAGAAATACCGTGACGGTTCCGACCCCGTTTTATACCCGAATACCAACTGGAGTAAAGTATCGACGAGAAATTGGGCGATTCAGCAAAATGCAAATGTTCAGGTAAGCGGAGGATCAAAAAGTGTAAGATATCTTCTCTCTTTCCAAGCGTCAGATCAGGGTGGTAATTATGTACATAAAGACGACAGCTATAAGCGTTATAATGCACGGGTTAAGATTGAGGCTGATTTATCAGAGAATTTGACCGTTGGTGCGAATATTAGTGCTGTTCCCTCTAACCGACATGCATCAGTTGGAACTGACTTTGCCAGCATATTGTTTTCGAACCCAACTGTGGTGGCAATATATCCCAACGGGTTGATTGCTCCCGGACGATTCCGTCAAAGTTCTCTCCTGTCTGACCGGCGGGGATTCGATGAAATTAAGAATTATCCTATACAATCAACCTTTACGGCCACTTATAAAGTACCATTCCTTAAGGGCCTTACACTGGATGCTTCCTACAATTTCGATTTAAGAGATCAGTTCGAGAAGAATTTCGGCAAACCGGCCTGGTATAATGAGTACAACGTTGTAACCGGGCAATATGACTTGGGGTGGACTCTTCAACCTATCGAGGTAAGGGACACATATAGCAGGTGGACGACATCCCTGTTCAATTTCAGGATGTCATACAAAAAAACGATCGCCGAGAACCATAATATTTCGGCTATGTTGGGGACAGAGCAACAGAAGGCGAACTATAGTTATGGAATGGCCTACCGGAAGAATTTTGTCAGCGCTTCCATTCCCCAGATCGATGTTGGAAGTACGAATCCGGATGATGCGGCAACCGGTGGTAGCGCTTCGGAGAGTGCGTACAATAACTTTTTTGGCCGTCTGAATTATGATTTCAAATCCAAATACCTGCTCGAATTTTTGTTCCGTTACGATGGTTCACAGATTTTTCCGGCAGGGAAAAGATATGGATTCTTCCCTGCGGTTTCAGCAGGATGGAGACTCTCAGAAGAAAATTTCATCAAGAACAATCTGCCGTTCATAAACGAGTTGAAACTCAGAGGTTCTTATGGCGAGTTGGGTAACGACCGGGTACCTGCATACCAATACCTGCAGGCTTTCCAGTTTGGTCACAATTATGTTTATGGCGGCACCGATTCGCCGGGCATTTACTCCAGTACATTGCCCAATCCGGATATTACCTGGGAGGTTAGCAAGAAACTGGACTTTGGACTGGAAGCTTCTCTTTGGAACAAGTTGCTTGGCGTTGAACTAACAATATTTAACGAAACAAGATCTAACATCCTTCTCCAGCCTGTCCTTGCGGTAAGTCATTTGTTTGGATTTCCCGCATTACCCGACCAGAATATCGGGAAGGTGAAGAATCACGGATATGAACTGACGTTGACTCATAACAACACTCTTGGAGCACTGACATATTCATTGAATGCAAATGTATCTTTCGCAAAAAGCAAGATCATATATATGGACGAGGTGCCGCCGGCTGAACCTTATATGACACAAACCGGACATCCCCTTGGATCAGCACTTTATTACAAGTCTGATGGAATTTTCAACACCCAGGCAGAGTACGACAATTACCCGCACGCTGACGGAGTCCAGGTGGGCGACATAAAGTTAGTAGACCTGAATAACGATGGTAAAATAACCGGAGATGACCGGTATATGACCAACAATTCAGCAACTCCGGAATATGTTTTTGGCCTGTCAACATATTTGCAATATAAAGGGTTTGACCTGACCTTATATTTCCAGGGACAAACCGATGCCTGGACATATGACGGTAATCTTGAATCATTTGCGCGAACAAATCTTGACAATAATACCGTTTTCCGGTCAACCAACCGCTGGACTGTGGACAACCAGGAGGGCGCTACCATGCCCCGGGCAGACAGTTATCAACCTGGAGCTACCGACTTCTTCCTTTACGATGCTACATTTATCAGGATTAAAAACCTTGAATTTGGATACAACCTGGGGAACAAACTTTCCAAAAAGATAGGTCTTAATGACGTCCGCTTATTTGTAAGTGGTACTAATTTATTAACCTGGGCGAAAGAAATTTCGTGGAGAGATCCGGAAATAAGTGGTGGATTTGGGACCTATCCGCCCCTGCGGATTATAAATTTTGGTATTAATGTCAAATTTTAAAATGATGGTAATTATGAAAACAATAAGAAGAATAATACCTATTGTATTACTTATACTATTCAGTATTTCCTGTAAGGATATCCTGAATATTTCGCCTCAGGATCGTATTGCTGAAGATGTTGTGTGGAGTGATGTAAACCTTATACATGCGTATCAAACTGAACTCTACAACGCTATACCTCACGGTTTTTACATCCACATGTATTCAAAATATACGGATGAAGCTTTTAACAATGCTCCCTGTTGCTGCGCCGACGCTTTTAAACTAAACACCTATTCTCCCGATATCATTGGTGGTTATGGTGGCACAGGTGATAACTGGTGTAGTAATTACATTTATTACTGGGACCTGGGGTACTATTATCTTCGCAAGATCAATGTTTTTCTGGAAAAGATGAAGAACACAAATGTTGTATTGGAGGATAAAGACCAGATGGTTGCAGAAGCCAGGTTTTTAAGGGCGTTCGTCTATTTCAATCTCATCGAAAGGTTTGGCGGAGTACCCATCGTTGACCAAGTTTATGAACTCGGTGCTCAGGTACAATTTACGAGAAATACCTTTGATGAATGCGTTGCTTTTATTGAACAGGATATTAGTGCGGCCAAGGCAGCTCTACCAACCAAGTATGCGTCAACTGATCCCAATTACGGAAGGGCTTCAGGGGATGCCTGTCAGGCTCTGCTTTCACGTTTGTACCTCTATGCAGCTTCCCCTCTGTTCAGTCCAACAAAAGATCTGAATAAATGGCAGAAAGCCGCTGATGCCGCAGAAGCTCTGTTAAACAAAGGTTACGCGCTGTATCCAAATTACCAAAAGCTTTTTGAACTCAACCAGGGAGATCCCAATGACGAAGTGATTTTTTCCAGGGGCTTTACCACCGCTAACGGTCAACAGGCACCCATGAATAATTTCAACCGCCGTTATGAAGGTTATGGCGGATGGTGGGGCAGTAACGGGCCTTCCGCGAACCTGATTGATGATTACGACATGATTACTGGAGAACCAGCATTCCTGGAGAATGGATTGATCAACCCTGCCTCAGGCTATGATCCACAACACCCTTTTGCGAACCGTGATCCCCGGTTTGAAGCCACCATTCTACATGACGATATGTATTTCAGGGGAGATCATTTTGAGATGTGGATCGCAGAAGATGGTCATTCCTGGGGGTATGATTCTTATAAAAATACAGGTGACAATCCAAGGACAAACACGGTACTCCTAAAGTTTATGCCTGAAACGGGTCCTTTTAACTGGCAAACACAGTTCACAATACAATGGCCGTATTTCAGGATCGCAGAGATATATCTGAACTATGCCGAGGCAAAGTTTGAGCTGGGTGACGAAGCCACAGCCAGACAGTATGTGAATTTAGTGAGAAGCAGGACAAGCGTGAATCTGCCAGGCATTCCGGCATCGGTTACCGGGGAGGCGCTGAGGAGAAGAATTTATAACGAACGGAGAATAGAACTGGCATTTGAAAGTCACCGGTTCTTTGACGTCAGGCGTTGGAAAATAGGCACCACGGTCGAGAATGCAAAGACTACAACATACGATATTTTCTTGAATTTGACGACCGGCGTAAAAAGGTATGAAAAGGTAGTATTGCTGGACAGGTCGGGAACATTTCAGGATTATAAGAGCCTTCTTCCTATTGCACAGGATGAGATGCAGCGTAATCCCGGATTAACACAAACACCCGGTTGGTAATAAGGGTTGGTTAATTGTAAGTTTTATGGTTAGTAAATCAAAACCAAGCTTAACAATTTGATAAAGAGCGCGTTGTCGTCCTAATAAATCTGACAACGCGCTTTTTTATTGAATGAATACCAATACCTGGATGGCAATTTTCCGGCTTGTATGCTTGTCCGGTTTCAAAGTGCGATATTTTTGTTTCGATTTCCCCTGAAAATTTATCTGATTTGATGGTATAATTTTCTAAAATAGCTAATTATGAAACGAAGGAATTTTCTCAAAAAAAGTGCGGTTGCTGCCGGCCTGGTGAGCATTTCAGGTTCGTTCCTGCCGTTGACTGCGTGCAAATCCCATAAGTTATCCTCAGGATCAACTGGAGAGTCAAAGGAGGAAATCCGTTCCTCCGATTATCTTCAAAATGTACAGTCGGAAGAGTTTTTGCCTAAACCGATAGTATACCGGGAATCCTATCAGCCGCCACCGGATTTACAGATCTCGCCAATGTCTCTTGCGGAAAGGATCAGGCGAAAAGTTGTACCGCAGCACGGCTTCTGTAGCATTGAGCCCAGTCGCGCAGGTCTGATCTCCGGTAATGGGCCTGTCAATATCGAGCTGACGGGAGATCCGTACTTGGAACAGATCACCTTCGAGCATGAAGAGCTGATTATGCCATGGCGAAGGCCTTACGAAGCTAACAAGGTCGCACACATAATTCCGCAAGTAAGGCAACTCCTATTGGACGGGAAATACCAGGAAGCCGTTGAATTAGCTTTCAATGAATGGCAGAAGGACTCCATAAAGATAAATACATTTGGGCACCCCACAGTTACGGCATTCCATATGCGTCTTGATTTTCCGAAAACCGCATCGGTCAGGGACTACTTACGCACTGTCGATTTCGAGAGCAGTGAGATAAATGTCTATTGGAGCGATGAGCGTGGGAACTGGGTTCGTCAGACCTTCACCTCAAGGCCCGACAATGTAGTGGTCCAATTGCTCACTGCCCCGCAAGGACAGCCGGTTAATGTCCGGATTACTCTGGTTGATCCCAGGATGAGAAGAAGTATGAGTCGGCCCGAAATGGGCAGTGACTTCCGGGGTATGGTCTCCGGTACTCCCAGCGGGGAAAGCGTCATTCAGCAAGATCTTAACGAGGAACGACTGATTCACAAGTGCCGTTTGGATCCTACTACAGACAACAGCGGCTATGCCGGAGTGGTCCGCGTGGTTCGTGATGGCGGTTCGGCCCGGATGGAAGATGGCACCCTGGTCATCGAGAATGCGTCGTCGTTGAAGCTTCTCACCCGTATTGAATGGTTCGCCGACTACAGCGAGAATAAGGTGGAAGCTCTGCGGCTTGCTGTGGAAGAACTTACACCAGACTACCAGGCGTTGGTTAAGCGGCACCGCAAAGTCCAGTCGGAGGCTTTCAACCGCGTAACCATAGATTTCGGCGGCAACTCTCAATATGGATTGTCTTCTGAGGAGCTTCTGGCCGATCAAAGAACGCGGCCGGATTACTCGCCCGCGTTCCTGGAAAAGATATTCGAAATGGGACGCTACTGGTTCATCCTAAAAAGTGGCAAGTATCCCAGCAGGTCGGCCGAAGTCAATGCTAATATTAACCTGCAGCTGGCGCCCGGCGTGCTGGGTGATCACCGGGAAGGCATGAATGCCTACTTCAACTGGATGGAGAGCTTATATCCGGACTTCCGGACTAACGCAAAGAACATCTTCGGTATGCGCGGCACACATTATAACCTCTTGCCGGACATAGGAATGGGCGTCGCGTTTCATTACTCCCAAAGCAGTATCTCAGGAGAGATGTGGCCACATCTCTATTGGATTTCCGCCGGAGGTTGGTGTGTCCAACCCTTCTGGGATTACTATCTTACAACTGGAGACCTTGAATTTCTCCGCAATCGTGTAGTGCCGGCTTACAAGGAATTAGCGCTGTTTTACGAAGATTTCCTGACGGTCACCGACAAAGATGGGAATTACATCTTCGTTCCATCCTTCTCGCCGGAGAACCATCCCGGAAACCTGAGACCTTCGAACATGATGGTGATTAACGCAACCATGGACATCACAGTGTGCAGAGAAGTTCTTAACAATCTGATCACAGCTTGTGAGACATTGGGCACCGACGCCGACAACGTGACGAAATGGAAAGCAATGCTGGCGAAGATGCCGTCCTACATGATCGAGAAAGACGGCACTTTGAAGGAATGGGCCTGGCCCACTCTGGAAGAGAACTACAACCATCGGCATGTTTCTCATCTCTACGGGGCCTGGCCTGGCGATGATATCAATCCGGACAGTACACCACAATTCGCCAGGGCGGCATTGATGCACGACCGGAAGCGCAACCCGGAATCGCTGGCTGCTCATGGTCTCTGTCATCGCGCTCTTGCCGGGGCACGGCTCAAAGACTGCTACCTGGTGGACTTCGAACTGCGGCAACTTTTTGAACAGGGTTATGTCGGCACAACATTAAGGTGTTCTCACAATCCTTATACCAGCCCCATGCCGGATGCACAGGGCGGGATTAATACCATCATGATGGAAATGCTTGCCTACTCTCGTCCCGGCGTAATAGAAGTGCTCCCTGCTCTTCCTCCCTCGCTGCAGAAGGGTTCCATCAATGGGATGCTGGCTCGTACGTTTGCGAGAATCAACAAGCTGGCCTGGGACATGCAGAGGCGAACTGTTGATATAACAATTACCTCTACGAAGAAGCAAAACATCACATTGATTGCCCGTCATGGAATAGAGGATATCTCCGCTCCTTCAGCAATTGTAGGGGCATTCAGGAAAGGCAATGCAGACTGTGAACTACACTTGCCGGAAAAAGAGACGGTGGAAATTCATCTGGAACTAGGCCCTCACAAGCCGATGGATTGGGTTGCTCAGGTTACCAAGCAAATATTTCTTTAGTCGAAAGAAGAACAAAATCAACAAAGGAAACATCAAGATCTAAAAGCATCACTGTGAAAGCGCTGATGCTTTCAGATGTTAATATTACATCTGAAAAGAAGGAATTAACATAAATTTAGCATTCCTTGTTTTTTACTGATATATTTTGGATAGCTTTTTAATTTTAGTTAGTCCATTAAGCTAACAATCTCGTACGATTTTCCCGCTTCTGCATTAAATTCAAATACATATGGTTCAGGACTGTAAGTTTTTATTTCATTTCCGTTACAAAGTATTGTTGCACTGGTTTTAATTCGGATTCTGCATTTATTGTTGAATTTTGAATGTATTACTGCTTTGGTTAATTTTCCATCATGCCATAAGATAGTCACGTCGTAGCCACCTCTTGCAACAAGTCCCTGAATGCCGCCATCTCTCCATTCATCAGGCAAAGCAGGCAGAAGTGATATTTCAGAAGAATGACTTTGCATTAACATCTCTGTTATACCGGCGGTCACCCCCTGGATTGCCTGATTTCCCTCAAAGGAAGGAGTAATACGACTATCTTCCTCCCTTGGATGGAGACTTACATCTGTTAACATATTCCTTAGAACCTTATATGCTGATTGTGGCTCTTCGAGCCTTGCATGAAGGTTTATTTTCCATGCACCGGACCATCCGAGATTTATATTGCCTCTTCTTTCAAGTACTACATCAACTGCTTTTGCCAGTTCCGGCGTTTTTCGTAATGTAATATCATCATCCGGATATACTGCGAAAAGATGTGATATATGGCGATGAGTGGGTTCTACTTCTTTAAAGTCATACAACCATTCCTGCAATTGCCCAAAGCGTCCAATCTGATGTGGAGGTAACTTTTCCAGATCAGCTTCAAGTTTTTTTTGCATTTCACTGTCACTGTTTAGTACTTTGCATGCTTTGATACAATTACGAAAGAGATTGCGGATGAGTTGATTGTCCATAGATGTCCCCATTGAAACAGAACAAACTTCTCCCTCATCAGTAAGAAAGCTATTTTCAGGGGTAGTTGATGGACAAGTCACAAGCCATCCTGTTTCAGGATCAGTCATCAGAAAATCAAGAAAAAACTCGGTGGCCCCTTTTAATAACGGATAAATTCTTTTCAGATATGATGTATCGCGACTATATTCATAATGATCAAATAATTGTTGCATAAGCCACGCTCCTCCCATTGGCCATGTAGCATATTGAGGATTTCCATCGGTTGGCGCCGTATTAAACCATATGTCTGTTCCATGGTGGGCTGTCCAACCTCTGCAACCATATAGCTCACTAGCTGTCCTGGCCCCGGCTTTAGCTAAATTCTCAACAAATAACAGCAATGATTCATTGATATTCGGAAGGTTCGTGTTTTCGACAGGCCAATAGCATTCTTCAATATTTATGTTTAGTGTCCATCTGCCTCTCCAGCGTCCTTCCATATCATCCAACCATATGTTGTGGTTATTAAAAGCCAGCGTATTTTCTCTGGCCCCTGCAAGTAAAAGATACCGGCCATATTGAAAGTATTGTGATATATATAATGGATCATCTTCTCCGGCTCTTAGTTTATCCATCCTTTCCGTTGTTGATAACTTTGAATTTTCATTTTTACTTAAATCAATTTTACAGGAATGAAACAAGGGAAAATAGTCTTTAATATGTCGTTCTTTAAGTTGGGCAAAAGTATATTGCGATGCTTTGGAAATATATTCATTACATTTTTCTTTTTCATTTTCTGAAATATCACTCCAGTTCTTCCAATTCGTGGCTCCTGCTAAAATGAGAGTAACTGCATCGGCATTTTCAACCATAATTTTATTACTATCGTCACCTGAACCTTTTATTAAACTGCCACCTTCATGAATTATTTTTAATCTGGATTGCCATTTCATTTGTGCAGGCAATATTCTCAGGTTATAAGGGTTTGAAGTATTCTCGATGGTTGTACCTTCCATCACGATAACATTGTTTTCCAAATGAATAGTTGCTGACGGTTGAAGACTGGATAACCATGCGTTAATATCAATTGAACCTTTTTTGCTGGCTGTTAACCTCATTACAATCACCTGATCCGGATAACTGGCAAAAATTTCCCTTTTATAATTCACACCCCCCAGTTGATATAAAACGGTAACCACAGCACTGTCCATGCTTAATTTTCTGATATATCTTTCCACTTTATCCTGGTCATGTCCGGGAAACTGAACATTCAGCCGTCCCATTGGCTGGTAATATTGCACACTCATTGGCCTGCTGGAAAGCTTTTCTGCTTCTTTATTGGCAGTTGCCCAGTCTTTTTCCAGAACATATTTTCGAATATTTTTTACGATTTCAGGGCCGTCCGGATTATTTGGATCATAAGGACCCCCGGTCCACAGTGTTTCGTCATTAAATGGGATAACCTCATCTGAAGTCTTACCCGGAATCATCCCAGCAAACCGTCCTGTCCCGACAGGGAGTCCTTCCCAGTATTTAGTTGCCGGTATATTATACCACCAACTCATTTCATCCTGCATGATTTCTTCGTTATTATTTTGGGAGTAAAGCGATTGCCCACCCAAGAAAAAACAAACCATAACAATAATATGTATTCTCATTATATTATATTTTCATTCACCTGATTTTAGTTTAATATAATTACTGTAAATAATAATTTTAATCCCCCATTTAAACAACAATGTAAGTTACTAAATCAAAAGGATATTTTAAAGATTCATCCTGTTTGAAAAATCATTTCCACTCTATGATATAGGAGGTCAATCTTACGGTGTATGCGACAACTAGAAATTATTGATGATGTATCATTATTTTATTGACTTTTTTAGTTCTAATTAGATTCTTTATTATAGCTTTATACAAGATAGTTACCATGATAGTGAAATAAAATTGAAACGTTGTTTGAAAGATGATAATTAAGAATTAAAAAAATAATTCAGTTCAGACAATGGTGCTCACAAAGAGTGACCTGAATAAATACTATTATATTAACCAAAATCATAAATAATCATGAAAGGAAACAAATCTGCCATAAATTCACTAAATGTTGTATTTATGGCAATTTTAGCGCTGAATATATCATGTTCTTCTTTTTTGCAAAAACCATCTGATTCAAAGGAGATGGTTGTCTGGTATGATAAACCTGCCGACAAAGTCTGGCTTGATGGACTGTTTATTGGTAATGGATATATGGGCGCCAATGTTTTCGGAAGAATTGAGAATGAAAGGATTGCATTAAATGAATCCACTTTCTGGTCCGGTAGGCCTCATGATTATAACGATTATGGTGCTAATAAATATTTTGGCAAGATAAAAGACCTTGTATGGTCGCAGCACTACCGTGAAGCAGAAAAAATGGTAAATGAACATTTTTATGGAATACCCGTTCAACAGGCAGCCTTTCAACCTCTAGGCGATCTTCTCCTGAATTTTAAGGTAAGTAGTGATCCCATAAAGGATTACTATCGAGAATTGGATATGGAAACGGGAGTGGTCAGAGTCACTTATACCGAAGGTGATGTAAAAATGACCCGGGAGGTATTTATGTCCTATCCCGATCACGTAATGGTTATGAGAGTATCGGCTGACAAACCTGGACGGGTATCGGTAGAGGCAAAATTATCCAGTCTATTTAAAGAGGAAACAATATCGAAACCTGGCAGGTTAAATATAAAAGGTACATGGAAATATTGTACCGATAGCACAAGCTGGCTGATAGCCAGGGTTGATGGAAAGGGAATGAATTTTCAGACCTCATTGGTTGCTCGTCCGGAAAATGGCACTATGAATGCAACCGATTCAAGCCTTGTTATTACCAATGCCAATTCAGTGACATTTATTCTGACAGCTGCTACAAGCTTTGTTAACTACCTGGATATAAGTGGCAACCCTGCAGCCAAATGTGAAAAAATCCTGCAAGGAGTTAATGATAAAAGTTTTAATGAACTTAAGAAAACCCATATAAGTGATTTCAGTAACCTTATGAGTCGGGTAGACTTTAAAATAGGTGATCCAATGATGAATAAAAGGCCAACTGATGAGAGGCTTGCAGATCTGAGAAAAGGAATCCAGGACCAAGAACTCTGGTCGAAGATATACCAGTTTGGCCGTTATCTCCTGGTTTCAAGCAGCAGAACCGGCGGACAACCTGCCAACTTACAGGGAATATGGGATGAGGAGTTACTGCCAAATTGGGGTAGTAAATATACCCTGAACATTAATTACGAAATGAATTACTGGCCTGCTGAAGTTACAAACCTGTCTGAATGTCACATGCCTATGTTTACAATGCTTAAGGAACTCGCTGAAAGTGGCAAGAGAACTGCAAAGGCTTATTACAATGCCGGAGGATGGGTGGTACATCATAATACGGATATCTGGCGCGGTACCGCTCCTGTCGATTCGGCCCATTGGGGATTCTGGCCAGGAGGCGGGTTTTGGATTTGTCAGCATTTATGGGAACACTATATATTCACCGGTGATAAGGACTTCCTGAAAGAATACTATCCGATCATGAAAGGAGCGGCTAAGTTCGTGATGGATGTTATGGTTCCTGAACCAAAACATGGCTGGCTGGTAATTCCTTTCTCAATATCACCCGAGGAGCAAGCTATAGCCCCAAATGGAGAAATAGCAGGCTTATCAATGACTCCGACTATTAACATTGCATTGATAAAAGATCTTTTCCCTCATGTCATAGAAGCAGGAAAGATACTGGGCATAGATCGGGATTTCGGAGCTCAACTCGCTGATGCCCTCACAAAGATACCTCCATACCAGTTAGATAGTGACGGTCATCTTAAAACCTGGCTTGAAGACTGGAAAGGACTTGGTGGTCACAATACATCTCCTGTTTGGGGATGGTTCCCGGGAAATTCAATTACATTGCGCGGTGATTCCAAACTGGCTGCTGCTATTGAGAAATGGGTTGAACCACGTCGTGTTTCTGCCGATTGGGGTAGCGCCTGGACTATCTGCGACTGGGCCAGGCTTGAAAATGGGGTAATGACTGATTCCTGCATCCGGCAAATGTTCCGAACCCAGGCGCCGAGACAAGGAGGATTCCAAAGACCGGGAGGAACTGTAACAGCTGGGGCCATTACAGTACCACCAATTCCAGCAGGGATGATGAGATCGGGAATTGCAAATAATCTCCATAACATAGGTTCTAACCAATCTGATGCCAGCTACGGAATTACTGCAGCTATCACTGAATGCCTGTTGCAAAGCCATGCAGGAGAAATATCTTTACTGCCAGCTTTACCTGTAAGCTGGAAAAACGGATCTGTGACCGGTTTAAGGGCAAGGGGTGGATTTGAAGTCAATATTGAATGGAAGGATGGAAAGCTGACTAAAGCTGAGATTAAGTCCCTGCTCGGTAATTCATGTGTGGTCAGGGCTAACGGAAAAACGACAAATTACAGCCCTGCTAAAGGTGAAACAATTGTTATACAAGGCACTTAGATAAAAGACTAAGTCTTTTTGTAGTTAAATTTTCAAATTATTAGAAAAATGAAAAAGAAGAACCTTTCAAGACGCATGTTTCTTTTATCGGGAGGTATGGCAGCAACTGCCGTTACCATGATCCCCGGCCAGGTTCAGGCAGCTCACAGTCCCTATGCCTCTGGCACTGAAAAAGACATACCCGGAAACCAGCAAAATTCTATAAATGGCGTTTATAACATCAGGGACTTCGGGGCAAAAGGCGATGGTAAAACTCTTGATTCACCTGCTATCAATAAGGCAATTGAACATTGTAATTCAAATGGTGGCGGAACTATATTAGTCCCTCCAGGTGTTTTTTTATCAGGGACAATACATCTCAAAAGTAATATGGTTTTTCATGTTGGAGCCGGAGCTACAATCCTCGGGAGCATAAATCTGGCTGATTATCAGGATGTAGTGGAGTCGAAAGACAGTAAGAGAGGTCCATGGCATGCAGCAATAATTGTTGGTAATGAAATCAATAATATTGAAATATCAGGACACGGTGTTGTAGATGGAAAAAATGTTTTCAGCTCGAAAGGTGAGGAAGAAATGAGGGGCCCACATGCCATCTTTTTTAATAAATCTGAAAATATCACAATCAGCGATATTTTTGTGAAAGATGCCGCTAATTATGCGTATATTATGGAAGGTTGTAATAACGGCAGTTTACATGGGGTAAGGGTATCAGGTGGATGGGACGGTATCGACCTGTTCAATTGTAAGAACTTCCTGATTACTGATTGCCAGTTTGCAACCGGCGATGATTGCGTTGCCGGGGGTGGATGGGAAAATATTGTAGTTTCTAACTGTACTCTAAACTCCAACTGCAATGGTATGAGGAACTACGGTGGTGGATTAAAAAATGTAGTTTTCTCCAACCTGGTAATTAATGGTCCTAGTTTATTCAGGCATCGAACTCATGATACACCATCTAAACGTGAGGATTTGGTTTATCACAATTCATGGCATAAAGATTACGATTCATTGTCGGGCTTTTGGCTTGCAGGAGGAGGAGTTATTGACAACCTGATTATTTCCGATGTTACCATCAGTGACCTGAGATGCCCGGTATGGATGTCACTTCAAGGTGCATTTTCAGATCAAAATCAAAATGCCGCTATCAGGAATGTTCAGATAAGCAATTTAACTGCAACCCGTGTTGGTAAGCCTAAAGTGTCATCCCTTATACAAGGGAGTGCGGATAAATTCATTGAAAACATTTTACTGACAAACATAACAATTCAATCTGTTAGTGAAGGTACTAAAGATATAGTCGATAATCCGGTTGCGGAAAGAGCTGGTGATCCCATCGAACTGCCGAATTGTTATGGTATGTATTGTCGTTATATTAAAGATCTTGAGATGCATAATATCCGGTTTAGCAAACCTGATAAGGACGAACGTCCGGCGCTTTTATGTGAAAAGGTTGATCACCTTCTGATGGATAACGTGAGAAGTTTGAATGAAAGTGATCAGCAGGCAATTTTGCTGCGAGAAGTTAAAGTTCTTAAAAGAAATGGTACAGGATCAACCGGGAATTGAAGCACCATTTTATAAGAAATTGAATATCTTTTTATTATCAATAAACAAAAATGAACCTAATAACAAAATAAGAACCTCAATATTTATAAATAAAACTAAGATTATGGAAAGAAAAAGTATCTGTTTTCTGACCTGTATTGCAATTCTGACACTAATATTCAGTTGCACAAATCAGGAACAAAAAAAGAACAAAAGTGAAACCTCATTAAATGAGAACTTATTAAAAGTATCGGGTAATAAAATAGTCAACCAAAAGGGAGATACAGTCTATTTACGAGGCTTCGGATTAGGCGGGATGCTGCATCTTGAAAATTTTATTGATGGTTACCCTGCCAATGAAGAAGCGATGAGGGAAGGATTATTAAAGGTGCTTGGAAAAGAGAAATACGACCTTTTTTTTAATGAGTTTTACAAAAACTATTTCACTGAGCCAGATGCAGAGTATATTCAAAGTCTCGGATTAAATATGGTCCGTATTCCGGTTAACTACCGGCGTTTTGAAGACGATATGAATCCGGGAGTGATCAAGGCGGATGGCTTTGAATACCTTGACAGAGTTATTGAACTTTGTGCAAAGCACCAGATCTACACCATCATTGATCTTCATGCATTACCGGGCGCCCAGAATCAGCACTGGCACAGTGACAATCCTACACACAAAGCATATTTTTGGATTCATAAGGATTTTCAGGATCGGGTAGTAAAACTCTGGGAGGCTATTGCCAGGCATTATAAAGATCAATCGTGGGTGGCTGGTTACGATTTAATAAACGAACCGGCTGATCCATCCAGGGAAAAAATATTTCCATATTACAAACGGTTATATGATGCTGTGCGCAGGGTTGATCCGAATCACATCATGTTCATCGAAGGGAATAGTTATTCCACTGAATTTGACATTTTCACAGAGATTTGGGACGATGTGGTTTATACAAACCATGATTACGCTGACCCAGGATTTATTGATGGCGGAGATTATCCAGGTTACTCCAGGGGAAGATATGTGGATAAAGATACCCTCGAGAGCGACTTTCTCAGAAAAAGTGAATTTATGTTCCGGAATAATGTACCTATATGGGTGGGAGAATTTGGACCTGTATATACTGGAATTCCGGAAAAAGACAAAATGAGATATCAGGTACTGAAGGATCAAATGGCCTACTACGATAAGTTTAAAGTAAGCTGGTGTATATGGTTATACAAGGACCTTGGGCTTCAGGCGGTTATTTCACAGGATGAAAATACCCCGTACATGAAGCTGATAGGTAATTTCCTGAAGAAGAAAAACTATCTCGGTTCCGATGCATGGGGTTCTACTGATGAAAACATCAGGCAGGTGATTTCGCCCATTGAGAAGCTGTTTGAAAAGGAATTTCCTGAATACAATCCTTATCCGTTCGGGCAAAAAAGCCAGATAGCTATATTGATAAGGCATATTCTTATTGCGGAAGCACTGGTTCCTGAATATTGTAATTTATTTAAGGATTTAACAAATGAGGAATTAATTGTACTGGCTGAATCCTTTAATTTTAAAAATTACATAAAGCGCGAACGTCTTGAAAATATATTGTCAGGTAAGGAAAAATAAAATTTTTCCTTATAAAGTATGATTCAGGGTATGCAGGTAAGTAAAGTACCCTTGTCGGCACTTGGCATGAGAATATTCTTTAAGGCCGGTACGACAAAAAGTTTTGATAATCTCCAAAAAACAGTACCTTTAATACAGATATTTAATGCGCCGAAGTATCTCGGGCTTTATAATTATATAAATCCATTTATAAAAGAAAATGAAAAAAATTTTAGTTATCACATCACTGGCAATTGCAATAATTTCTAGTGCTGCGGCTCAACCTTACCAAAAAACCGAACTGGGCATCAAATCGGTGATCAACTCAGTGGGAATCGAGATTCAGTTTTACAGTCCTTCTATGGTTAGGGTACTGAAATGGCCCGAAGGTAAAACCTTTAAAAAAGAGAGCCTTTCGGTTATTAAAGCTCCTCAAAAAACGTCTTTTAAAATAAAGCAGGAAGGAGATATACTATTTCTGAAAAGTGAAAGTCTGGCTGTTATCCTTAACATTAAAAATGGGAGGATCTCATTTACAACTGCTTCCGAAGCTCAACTTTTAAGCGAGAAAGAACCTGGTATTGTATTTACTGATTTCAATGATGCCGGTGTTAAAACTTACGGTGTATTTCAGTCATTTATTCTTGATAAAGATGAAACTATTTATGGTTTGGGTCAACAACAGAATGGGAAAATGGTTCAGCGTAACCTGAAGCTAAATATGATTCAGGGAAATACTGATGATTATATTCCATTTTTCCTGTCGGTAAAAGGTTACGGGCTCTTTTGGGATAATTATTCACCAACTCTTTTTGAAGACAATCCCGAAAGCACTTCTTTCAAATCAGACGTAGGCGATTGTGCCGACTATTATTTTATGTTTGGCGGCAATGCCGATAGTGTGATTGCATGCATGCGCGACTTAACGGGACAGGTACCAATGTTCCCGCTATGGACATTCGGTTATTGGCAAAGCAAAGAACGCTATAAAAGTCAGGATGAACTGGTAGATGTGGTTAAAAAATACCGTGAGCTGGGAGTTCCGCTCGATGGTATTATCCAGGACTGGCAATACTGGGGTAATAATTACCTGTGGAACGCCATGGAATTCCTCAATTCCGATTTTTACAATCCGCAGAAAATGGTTGATGATATACACAACCTTAACGCCCATATGATTATTTCAATCTGGAATTCGTTTGGCCCTCAGACAAAGCAATACAGGGAATTGGATAAAATAGGTGCTCTCATGAATTTTCAGACATGGCCTCAATCAGGTTCCGATAAATGGCCGCCAATTAAGGATTACCCTTCTGGTGTAAGAGTCTACGATCCATATAATCCTGAAGCCCGCGATATTTACTGGAAGTACCTTAATAAAGGTATCTTCTCCCTTGGCATGGACGGTTGGTGGATGGATTCATCAGAACCGGACCACTTGGATTTCAAACCTTCTGATTTAGATAATAAGACATACCTTGGATCATTCCGGAAAGTGCGGAATGCATTTCCCCTTATGACGGTAGGCGGTTTATACCAGCATCAACGGTCAGTATCTTCCGACAAACGTGTGTTTATCTTAACCAGATCAGCATTTGCCGGTCAGCAACACTACGGCGCAAACACCTGGTCGGGCGATGTAACTTCATCATGGGATGCATTAAGAAACCAGATCTCAGCAGGTTTGAATTTTTCACTAAGCGATATCCCTTACTGGAACAGTGATATAGGCGGCTTTTTTCTCAGCAGGTTCAGGAAAAAACTCGATGATGCCGGATACCGTGAACTATACACACGCTGGATACAATTCGGGACTTTCTGCCCGATGATGCGTTCGCACGGGACCGATGCACCACGTGAAATTTACCAGTTTGGCAAAAAAGGTGATAAGGTGTATGATGCCATAGAAAAATCTATAAACCTGCGATATAGTTTATTGCCCTATATTTATTCCGCTTCATGGGATATTACAGCCAATCAGTCGACCATGATGCGCGCTTTAATGATGGATTTTGCCAACGATAAACAGGCATTGGATATTAACGATGAGTATATGTTTGGTAAATCGTTGCTTGTTTGTCCCGTTACCATCCCCATGTATTCGAAGGATACGAAAGAAGATTTCAGTACATTGAAATCAAGGGAACTCTATCTTCCAAAAGGAACCGGCTGGTATGATTTCTGGACAGGCGAAAAATTTACCGGAGGACAGACTATAAAAAAGGAAGCACCCATAGACATCATTCCGTTGTTTGTAAAAGCGGGTTCCATTCTTCCTGTCGGTCCTAAAGTGCAGTTTGCCACTGAGAAGAAATGGGACAACCTCGAAATACGCATTTATGAAGGCGCAAATGGAGAGTATACATTATATGAAGATGAGAACGATAATTATAATTATGAGAAAGGGGTTTATTCCACTATTACTTTTTCCTGGGATGACGCAAAAAAAGTATTAACTATAAACGAAAGGAAAGGCACATTCCCCGGATTGCTATCCGGGCGTAAATTCAATATTGTTAAGGTCTCCACCGGTAATGGAACCGGAATGGATGCTGTTATAAAGTACAATAAAGTTGTAGATTATACCGGAATGAAAGTTATTGTTAAGTTGTAGTGTGATCATTGACTTTCACCATTTATATAAAGAAAAAGAATTAAAATGCTGAAATATTCAAATTACTTTTTAATAGCAATGATAATTTTTTCGAGCAGTGTTATTCCCATCAAAGCACAGGAAAAAATCCAACGTAAACAGCTTTTTGATTATAGCTGGAAATTCTTTTTGGGAGATTCACCATCAGCAGGTGCTAAGGATTTTGATGATAAAAATTGGAGGCATCTTGATTTACCTCATGATTGGAGCATCGAAGGAAAGCTGGATCCGAAAAACCCAACTGGTGGCGCAGGCGGTTATTTACCTGCAGGAATAGGATGGTACAGGAAAAAATTCGATGTTCCTGCTACCTGGAAGGGTAAATGCATCTCGATATATTTCGAAGGTGTTTACATGAATTCAGAGGTATTTATTAATGGGAGATCACTTGGTGTACATCCATATGGTTATACAACATTCAGTTACGACCTTGCTCCTTACCTCGATTTTGGCAGGGGAAATGTTCTTGCAGTAAAAGTCGACAATTCAAAGCAGATAAACTGCCGCTGGTATAGTGGTTCAGGAATTTACCGCCATGTATGGATGATTGTTACAAATCCTGTACATATTGCAACATGGGGTGTGAATATCACAACACCGCAAGTGTCGCCTGAGAAGGCAACTGTTGAGATAAAAACGCTCGTAAAGAATGAAACAGACTTGTCGCAAAACATCATTCTCAAAACCCGTCTACAGGGCAAAAATGCCGTCAAGGCAGGAGACAATCAGATAAAAGTGGAACTTCCGGCAAACAGCGAAAAGGAAATTGATCATTCCATTACTGTATCAAAACCGCTGTTATGGACTCCTGAAACACCCCATCTTTATCAGGTTGAAGTAATGATATTAAAGGATAACCAAGTAATTGACGAAACCAAGAACGACTTTGGCATACGTTCGATAAAATTCACAACCGAAAATGGGTTTCAGCTTAATGGAAAAACCGTGAAGATTAACGGAGGATGCGTACATCATGATAATGGCTGTCTGGGTGCTGCTGCTTTTGACCGGGCCGAAGTACGACGGGTTGAGCTTCTTAAATCTGCAGGATTTAATGCGATTCGCACATCACATAATCCTCCTTCAGAAGCTTTTCTGGAATCATGCGACAGATTGGGGATGATGGTAATAGATGAAGCCTTCGATGGCTGGAAGGAGAGCAAAACACCCTTCGATTATTCTGTTTATTTTAATGAATGGTGGCAACGCGACTTAGAAGCAATGGTGTTGCGCGACCGTAACCATCCTTCCATAATAATGTGGAGCATAGGCAATGAAATCATTGAGAGGAAGAAACCCGAAGCTATTGAAACAGCCAAAATGATGGTAAATTGTTTGCATAAAAACGACCCGACCCGTCCTGTTACTTCAGCTATGACTACCTGGGACAGTGATTGGGAAATATTTGATCCGCTGTTTGCAGTACAGGATATTGGTGGTTATAATTATCAGTTGCATCGTGCCCCGTCAGACCATGAGAGAGTTCCTTCAAGGGTTATCGTTCAGACAGAATCATACCCCCGCGATGCTTTCTCTAACTGGAAGATGGTACAAAATCACAATTATATCATCGGCGATTTTGTCTGGACAGCTCTGGATTATCTGGGTGAATCAGGTATTGGCCGCTGGTATTATTCCGGTGAAAAACCCGGCGAACATTGGGAAAGTGATTTATTCCCCTGGCATGCCGCTTATTGTGGTGATATTGATTTGACCGGATGGAGAAAACCAATTTCCCATTATCGCAGCATGTTGTACAATAATACTGAAAAACTCTATATGGCAGTACGGGAACCTGAACATGATACATTAAAAATCAAACTAACTTTATGGTCTGTCTGGCCAACCTGGGAAAGCTGGACATGGCCGGGTTATGAAGGAAAAAGTATACAAGTTGAGGTTTATTCTAAGTATCCAAAGGTTCGGCTATATCTAAATACAAAACTCATTGGTGAACAAGCTACAACCGAAGAGCAGCAGTTTAAAGCTACATTTACTGTACCTTATACTCCCGGGTTGTTAAGCGCTGCAGGTGTAATGGATAATAAAGAATTGGAAACAACCATTTTGCAAACATCAGGTAATGCTGCCGGGATAAAACTAATACCTGACCGGACAAAAATATCAGCTGACGGGCAGGACTTATCATTTATAACAATTGAGGTGACTGACAAGGAAGGAAAACTTCAGCCAAATGCTCAAAATCAGTTACATTTCAGCATCAACGGACCTGGTATAATTGCCGGTGTTGATAATGCAGATATTAAGGACCTTGATCAATATATTGGCACTGGGCGCAAAGCATGGCATGGACGTGCTCTTGTTGTAATCAGAAGTACCAGAAATGCCGGTGACATTAATCTTACAGTGAGCTCAGCAGGATTGACTGGCGCAATTGTGAACATAATAACAGAAAAAAAATAATATAAATAATGAGACACACATTCTTCTTGATTATCATCCTTTTCCCTGCTCTTTGTCAGGGTCAGGTTGTAAAAAGCTTTAAACAGGCGAGGGACAGAGTAGACGTCACACTCTCTGAAGGGACACTTAGTATTTACCCCATAACAGAAAATGCTGTGAGGATCAGGTTCTGTAAAGGGGTCGAAGTAAAGGTACCTGAGCTAATTTTTACATCAAGTGTTCCAACTCCACACTTTAATGTAATTGATTCTCCTTCAAAACTTGAGATATCAGGAAAAAGCATTATTGCAGAACTGGATAAGCAAACCGGTAAATTGTCATTTGCTGATAATTCCGGAAAAATTTTCCTTACCGAAAAAGCAGAAACCAGGAGACTGATACCTGATTCAGTTCAGGGTCAACCCTGTTTTGAGGCGGAACAGAGTTTTGAGTCACCGGTTGATGAATATCTCTTTGGACTCGGGCAGTTTCAGGACGGGCATTATAATATAAGGAATGTTACCCGTCGGTTAACACAGGTCAACTCCCAGATTTCGCTACCATTTATATATTCAAACAAAGGGTATGGATTACTCTGGCATCAATATGGTCTGACTGATTTTAATCCGGCCGATAATTTTGTAACACTCGAAAAACAGGAGCAACCGACTGGCGATAACAATCAGACAGGTGAAGCTACTACTACCTCCGGGGCTCGGAGAGCTGGTCAGAGCCAGTCGTCTTACACCGGTCAGTTTAAAGTTCCTGAGAATGGAATATATTCAATATTTCTTGATCTGGGAGACATGGGAAACCGTTACTTTGTTGTTATTGATGGAAAACCATGTATGGATCAGAGTAATATGTGGCTCCCCCCAACCGCATGTGCTCTGGTGAATCTGTCAGCCGGGGATCATCAAATAAAGATAGTATGCAAATCAGGTGATGCACCCAGGGTATCGTGGAAGCTTAAAGACGATTTAACCACATTTCGTTCTCCTAATGCTTTGGTTCTCGATTATGTCGTGTTCTTTGGCCCTTCAGCAGATAGTGTAATTTCCTCATACCGAAGTCTCTCAGGTGATGTTCCTATGTTCCCACTTTGGGCTTATGGATTTTGGCAATGCCGCGAACGATACTCTTCAGGTTCAAATCTGGTAGAAACAGTAAAAGAGTTCCGTAAAAGGAATATCCCCATGGATGTTATTGTACAGGATTGGCAATACTGGGGCAAATACGGCTGGGGTGTTCCAAAGTTTGATGAAACCAATTATTCCAATCCTACAGGGTTCATCAAAGAGTTGCATGATTTAAATGCGCATTTTAGTATTTCGGTTTGGGAGAACCTTGATAAGAAATCCGATATCGGAAAAGAATATGTTGCAAAGAACCTTTATATCCCGAATAGCCCATGGGTAGATGTTTTTAACCCACTTGCGAGGGAAACTCACTGGAATGCTCTGAACCAGAATCTCTTTACTTTTGGTGTCGACTCGTGGTGGATGGATGCCACAGAACCTGAAAACGATGCTTTAAAAGGGAAAGATACATACCTTGGTTTAGGCGATTTTTATCGTCTTGCCTACCCGTTGTTTGTAAGCCAGGCAGTTTATGAAGGGCAAAGGAAAACCTCATCCGCGAAACGGGTTTGCATTCTTACCAGGTCGGCTTTCCTCGGACAACAAAAATATGGAATCATTAACTGGTCTGGCGATATAGGCGGAACATGGGACACTTATAAACGGCAGATTGTGGCAGGTTTAAACTATACCATTACCGGATTACCTTACTGGACAACAGATATTGGGGGATTCTTTCGCCCAGGCAAATCTCAGTATACCGATGAAAAGTATCAGGAGCTGCTGACACGGTGGTACCAGTGGGGAGCTTTTAACCCCATCTTTAGGATACATGGCTTTCAGTCTGAGACCGAACCCTGGAAATTCGGACAGCAGGTTGAGGATAATATGAGGAAAATGCTTGACCTCCGTTATCGTTTACTACCTTATATTTATTCTAACGCATGGCAAATCACAAAAAACAGGTCAACGATTATGCGTCCATTGGCGATGGACTTTTTGGGTGATACAACCGCTTTAAACCATCAATATGAATATATGTTTGGTAAAGCCTTTCTGGTAGCTCCCATCACTGAACCTGATGTGAAAAAGTGGAAAATATACCTGCCAAAAACATCTGCCTGGTATGACTTCTGGACAGGTGACAGGTATACAGGTGGACAAAACGTAGAAAGAGAAACCACACTCGACATCATTCCTTTATATATTAAAGCTGGTTCAATTCTACCTGTCGGACCCGAATTACAATATGCTATTGAGAAGAAATGGGATAATCTCGAAATCCGGGTGTATGAAGGTGCCAGCGGTGAGTTCACTCTTTATGAAGATGAAAACGATAATTATGATTATGAGAAAGGCATATGCTCTACTATTACTTTCAACTGGAATGATACGAAAAAAGTTTTAACCATCAGCGACAGAAAAGGTTCCTTTCCTGGAATGCTTACTGGCCGTAAGTTCACTATTGTAAAGGTCATCTCGGGTAATGGAATAGGGATGGATGTGGTTGAAAAGTACACTAAAGTTATAGATTATAAGGGAATGAAAGTTATTGTTAAACTGTAGTGTTGTCATTGACTTTTGAAAGGTAAGTATGAAATAATTATGCTGCATGGAAAAGACAAAAGCTGAAATTATTGCTGAACTGAAAAAGTTAAAACAAAAGTATTTGGCATTAGAAACAAAGTACAACGAGCAAATAAGCGGTTTCAGAAAAGACGAAGAAGAGCTTCGCCTGAAAATAATGTTTCTTGAAGGAATTGCTAATTCTGCTATTGATGGGTTTCTTGTGGTTAATCCATACGGTCAGAAAATACTTCAGAACCAACAAACCATTAATTTATGGAAGATACCCCGGGAAGTGGCGGATGATCCCAGCGATTTGAAACAGGTCAACCATGTAATGCATATGACTGTAAACCCGCAGGAATTTGTTGATAAACATGGTGGTAAAATATGGGCTGAAAGCATAGTTGGCAAAGGGACTTCTGTGAGTTTTAGTATACCTGACCGGGAATAAGAAATTGTGTACTTAATAATACTCTTAAGAAAGTTGAAAAAGTGCGGCTCTTATGCTGTTCTTTTAGCAGAGGAAACATCAATATTGCGCATTCCAATTGTACTCTGTTGAAATTACCTTACTCAATTTCAAGCTTACTTTTTAGTGAAGCGTTGATTTTCTAGTTGTGCTTTCTCTAATAATAATTTCAGCATCAATAATTTCTTCTTTTCTTGCTGCAACCGATTTATCATTTTTCTTCACAAGAGTTTCAAAATACAGTTTAGCAGCCCGTTTCCCTAATTCTTTACTTTTCTGGTCGACAGAGGATAAAGCCGGTGTAATAATTCCGGTAAAAGCTTCATTTGCAAAACCAATTATTCCCAACTGCTCAGGTACTCTAATGCCTAAAGATTTGGCCGCTTGTAAAACTCCTAAAGCCTGATGGTCAGCAACTGTAAAAAAAGCGTCCGGTGGCTCAGATGTTTTTAATAGTACAGTGACCAATTCAATCGTTATTTCTTTTGAAAAAGCATTATTTAAAATATAATTGGCAGGTATAGCAAGGCCTGCTTCCTTTAAAGCTTTTAAATAGCCTTTTTTCCTCAACTCAAAAATCGTTAAGTGTTCAGGGCCGCAAAGACATGCAATTTTCTTGTATCCCTGGTCGATAAGATGTTTTACAACATTAAAGGATATTTCTTCATTATTGTTTAAAACTTTATAACTGTTGAGAGTATCAATATATCTGTCAAACTGTATTATTTCGATGTTGTTGTTTTTAATGCTTTGAAGATGAGCCGATGATTGTGTCTCAGCTGAGATAGAAATTAAAATACAGTCAACGTTTTGATGTATTAGGGTATCTATTGCTTTACATTCTTTTATATAGGAATCCTGAGACTGGCAAATAATCAGACCATAATTATTTTCAAAACATACTTCTTCAATACCCGCAATTGCCTCAGAAAAGAAACTTTTGTTTATATGCGGCACAATTACCCCGATAGTCCTGGATGACCCTCGCCTGAGATTGGCTGCATATGAATTATGCTTATATTTTAGTTCTTCAGCTTTTTTTTTGACCATCTCCTTTACTCTTGCGCTCACTGAAGGATGGTTATTTAAAGCCTTTGAAATGTAAGAGACAGAAATATTCATTTCTCTGGCCAGATCATATATAGTAACTCTTTTATTATTCATAAAGTCTGGTAGGTAAATCTCTGATTCTGCATTTTAGTACACAATACTTTTAAACAAAATATCGCCGAAGCTAATAATTTTAAAACAAAATAATATTACTTAAAAATCATCTTCAAATTGCCGCAACAATTAATGCTTACATTTTTTGATTTTACAAAGATACTTTCAATCGATTGAAAAAAAAATACTTGTTTATTCAATCGATTGAAAAAAAGTAATAATTTTGAATTTGATTGAAAAAGTAGTAAACGTAACTAAGGATGTTTTGTCTCCTTTATATATAGAACTGTTATGTTACAATCAAGATTAAACCCATTTGCATTTGAGGAAAAAAGCATGATGACCCTCCCAAAAAGCTTGCTTAGATTATCTATTGGCCGTATATCGATGATCTTCTCGATAGTTCTGCTGATGGAATGCCATTTGGAAGCACAAAATTCAACAAATATGAACGACATTTTATTGCAGGCCGAAAAGGCCAAAGTTACAGGTAATTTAAAAATACTTGACGAGCCAAAACCGGTCTGCATTCATTATTGGAACAACCTGAATGATAAAATTTCCTGGGAATGCCTGATTTCTAATCCTGGAAACTATCTTGTAAAGTTGAATTACTCGCTTGACAAAGGAATTACCGGAGGAGTAATGTCGTTTATTGCCGGTGATCAGCAAATTATTGCAGCAGCTGAACCTACATTGAATTGGCACGATTTCAGAACATTCGAACTTGGAGTAGTAAAGTTGAACAAGGCAGGAAATGTCCTGGTAGTGCTTCAGGGCATTCAATTACCCCATACAGGGGGAGCATTGCCTGATGTTGCTTGGCTTTCTTTAACGCCTACCAATGTGCCCGCTACATCGAAACCGCTCAGTGCGATCTCAGCTCTTAAAAATAAGCCCGCTAAAGCTTTTAAAGTGAGCGCCTCAACTGTAGAAAATGGTCATCCGGCTGAACTTGCTTTTGACGGTACAACAAATACTCGTTGGTGCGCCAGTTCGGATGCTTTGAACGAATGGCTGTGCATTGATTTCAATACTCCGAAGACTGTTGGTGGAATGGAAATAGAATGGGAATTCCCGAACAAAGAATATGGCTATACCATTGAAGGCAGCACCGACGGAAAAATGTGGAAAGAACTGGCGAAAACCAGGAACACGGTTGCCGAGAAGCGAACGAAATTAGCAGGGACATACAATTCCCTTCGCATAAAGGTAACCACTCTTCCTGATAATAAATGGGCAAGCATTTCAGAAGTCCGCATTTTTGACAATTTAGGCAATGCCATAGAAAAATATACCTCCGGAAACAAGGTTGTGGTTCCAACCAGTCAACCAGGTGATTTTCATGGCAAGCCGATATTTGATGGTAAAATATTCGATGGCTGGGAAGGCGATCTGACCTGGTTTTACATCGCCAACGGAGCAGTGATTGCAGGCGACTTGCAGAAGCATATTCCCCGGAATGAATTCCTCTGTACAACCAGTGAATTCAGGGATTTTGAGTTGCGGGTAAAAGTCATGCTCGTGAATGGTAAAGGCAACGAGGGGATTCAATTCCGCAGTCAGAGGGTGAAAGATAGTCGTGAAATGATGGGATATCAGGCAGATGCAGCTGATGGATGTTGGGGAGGGCTTTATGATGAGAGCCGCCGTGGACGTTTCCTTAGCACGAGGCTCAACGACGCTGTACTATCCACAGTCCTCAAACGCGATGACTGAAATGCCTATATCATTCGCTGCGAAGGAGCACGTATTCGGCTCTGGTTCAATGGCGTACTCACTCTGGACTATATCGAGCTTGATCCCGCCATTCCTCTTAGTGGCCGCATTGGACTGCAAATCCACGAGGGTGCTCCTTCTGAAGCCTGCTATCAGGATATAGAACTACAAGAATTATAAACAGTTACATATAATATGCATCAAGAAAGTATCAGCAAACATGAAAAACTTAAACTACTCAAAGCAAATCTTACTATTCCTTTTCTTTGTTCTCCCGATTTCGTATTCACCAGCACAAGGAACCAGATCCGTTGCCACATACGACGTCGTATGGAATTCCCTGGGGACTAACGAAAATAGTTCTATGCCGCTGGGTAATGGTGACCTTGCACTGAATATCTGGACAGAACAGAACGGTGACATTGTACTTCTCGTGGCAAAGTCTGATGCCTGGAGTGAAAACGGCCAACTGCTAAAGTTAGGCAGTGTTCGCATCAACCTCACTCCAAATCCTTTTATTAACTCAAAATCTTTTACCCAGACATTGCTACTGGAAACAGGAGAACTTGAACTTCGTGCCGGTAATAATTCCGTTCGTATCTGGGTGGATGCGAATCACCCTGTGGTTCGCGTGGTTGCCAGCACCGAAAGTCCCATCATGTTAAAAGCGGTCTCCGGAATTTGGCGGTCAAAAAGATATCATCTCGACAATAGTACTGTTTTGGAGGTCGGGGGAAGAGGAGGAAATTTCTGGGAATGGAAATCGAAACCTGATGGTTTATCATTCGATCCCGATACCATTTTACCTGCTATAGACAACAACATTACGTGGTGTCACTTTAATACACACAGCCTTTATCCTCTGGTTTTTACTCAGGAACACCTGGAATCATTGTTACCCAGGTATCCCGATCCGCTTTTACATCGTTGCTTTGGTATCACAATGAAGGGGGAGCATCTGGTAAGCAGCGATAATCAGACTTTGAAATCGGTTAGCGCTTCACGTTTCCAGCAGCTCGATATATTTGCGCTTACAGAACAAACAACCTCGGCGGAAGCCTGGCGCCTCAAATTAAACCAAAAAATTGCAGACATTGAGGCAATTAACAGAGAATCAGCCCGAAAGGCACACGAACAATGGTGGTCACAATTTTGGAATAGAAGCTGGATTCATGTTACCGGCACGCCGGAAGCTGAAAAAATATCGCAGAGCTACGCGATGCAACGCTACATGACCGCTTGCGCTGGTCGAGGTGCACAACCTATCAAGTTTAATGGCTCGCTTTTCACCATTGGGCATGAGCTTCCTCCTGACAACGTTTTCTCTGAGGCAAACCATGACCCCGATTACAGGGCATGGGGCGCTTCATACTGGAATCAAAATACACGTCATATATATTGGCCATTGATTGCATCGGGAGACTATGATTTAATTACACCGTGGTTCAACATGTATGTTAATGCACTGCCGCTGGTGAAAGATCGCACTCGACTGTATTTCCACCATGACGGAGGTGCTTTTATCGAAACGATCCTCTTCTGGGGCCTGCCCAATGTAATGGATTATGGCTGGAACAACCCCGGACCTGAATTAAGCAGTCCATGGATGCGCTATCATATTCAGGGAGGGCTGGAAGTTCTCGCGCAGATGATGGATTATTATGATAACTCGCAGGATCAGGATTTCGCACGGAAATCCATGCTTCCTATGGCCGACGCAGTAATCACCTTTTACGATCAGCACTGGAAGCGTGGTACCGATGGGAAAATACTTTTTAGCCCATCGCAGGCTATTGAAATGTATCAGGAAGATGCAGTAAATCCGACACCTGATATTGCCGGTCTCAAGTGGTTATTACCACGGCTGCGGGCACTACCTTCTGATTTGAGCAGCAAAGAACAGAGGCTTTTATGGGCAAAAGTTGAAAAAGATTTGCCTGAAATCCCAATGGGAACTACTGCTAAAGGAAAACTGCCACCAAAAGGTGTTGGTGAATCAAATGGACAAGCGACCATTCTTCCTGCAAAAAGTTATGGTGATGCGAAAAACATTGAAAACCCTGAACTGTATACAATTTTCCCCTACCGTATATACGGTCTGGGTAAACCGGATCTGCAACTGGCCAGAAATACTTTTGCCGCAAGACTTCACCCTCTTGGAAATTGCTGGGGGCAGGACGGAATGGAAGCTGCGCTTCTTGGATTGACCGACGAATCCAAAAACTCAGTTGTGCAGGCATTTACATCTTATGGTAACCAGAGTTTCCCCTGGTTCTGGTCAGAGAATATGGATTGGATACCGGATATGGACAATGGTGGCGGTGGAATGACCACATTGCAACTGATGCTGATGAACTGCGATGGCCGACGCATTCAGCTGCTGCCTGCCTGGCCTAAAGACTGGACAACTGATTTCAAACTACACTCACCTTACAAGACAACAGTTGAAGGACATGTTGAAGCAGGGAAAATCACTAAACTTAAAGTTACTCCTGAAGCACGTGCGAAAGATATTGTGATTATTACTCAATAATATAATTACTTACTCATGATTCCTATAAAAACAAAAAAACAAATTATCTTCCTGCTCACTTTTTTATTCTTGAACTGTACTGCCTTTCCACAGGAAAAATGCAGTTATGTATCAATAAATAGTAATGATAATCAAAAAGAGATAATTAAAAAAGCGGCCAATGTAGTGCCTACCGAAAGACAACTTGCATGGCAGAAACTGGAGTTGATTGCCTTTATTCATTTCGGGATGAATACTTTCACCAATAACGAATGGGGAAATGGTAAAGAAGACCCGAAACTGTTCAATCCTCAGAAACTGGATGCCGACATGTGGGTGAAAGCCATTAAAGACGGAGGGTTTAAACAAGTAATATTAACTTGTAAACATCACGATGGTTTTTGTCTGTGGCCAACAAAAACCACAGAAAGATCGGTCAAAAACAGCAGCTGGAGAAATGGTAAGGGAGATGTGGTTCGCGAGGTTTCCAATGCTTGTAAGAAATACAATCTGAAATTTGGTGTTTATCTTTCTCCCTGGGACAGGAATGCTTCGAGCTATGGAACCGACTCATACAATAATTTCTTTATAGAACAACTCACAGAACTACTTACCCAATATGGTGAAGTGAGTGAGGTGTGGTTTGATGGAGCATGTGGCGAAGGCCCAAATGGCAAAAAACAGGAATATGATTATATGCGTTGGTATGCTCTCATCCGGTCTTTACAACCCAATGCAGTTATTGCTATTATGGGGCCGGATGTAAGATGGGTGGGAACTGAATCAGGCAAAGGAAGAAACACGGAATGGAGCGTTATTACTAACGATAATCTCGATCAATCGGTTATAGCTCAAAACTCACAGAAGGAAGCCATTTTTCCTCCCATAGGAGATAAGACACAACAGGATCTGGGCAGTCGCGTCATCATCAGCAAAGCAAAAGGGTTGACATGGTATCCGGCTGAAACCGATGTTTCTATCAGACCGGGATTTTTCTATCACCCTTCGGAAGATTCAAAAGTTAAAACTCCTAAGGAGTTAATGGATATTTACTTTACTTCAGTTGGCATGAACTCCACGCTTTTGCTGAACATTCCTCCTAATACCGATGGGCTGTTAAACGAAAACGACATACAAAGTTTAAAGGGGTTTAAATCATTATTAGACAATACCTTTAATAAAAATTTAGCCCTGGGGGCAAAAGTATCAAGCACGAACGGCAAAAATGAGAAGGAAATTATTGATAATAATTACAGCACTTACTTTACGACTAACGGCGCCGAAACTACAACAACTATTAATATTTCCCTTCCTGCAGAAAGTACATTTAATGTATTATCGTTACAGGAAAATATTACTGTCGGACAGAGGGTTGAAGAATTCGGGCTGGAGTATCAGGGTCACGATGGAAAGTGGATTCCTGTTACTTCGGGAACAACGATAGGTTATAAACGTCTTTTAAGATTCGAGCCGCTAAAAGCTCAAAATCTCAGACTGAAGATACTGAGTTCAAGACTGAATCCAACTATCTCAGAATTTGGGATATATTATTTGAATGACTAATCTCCGATTAGATTTCAAAATATATTTAATAAAAGACAATCATTAACTATGAGACTTGTAATTTTTGCCCTGTTATCACTCATTTCTTTCAATGGGAAGACTAGGGATGTGCAACAAATTTCCACGTCAAAAAGGAGCAAGGAGTGCTTTGATTTAAACTGGATGTTTCACAAAGGTGATATAGCCTTAAAATATACCTTCAGGACATGTCAATTAGGAGGATTAACTAATATCAGCGTAAATGTCACCGGCAATGACTCTATATTTACTAATGTTAATAGGTCCAGGGTATTTAAACCTGCTGAATGGAAAGAGGTTAACCTTCCATACGATTGGAGTGTTGAAGATACTTTTGTACACGACAACTCCCTTGGCAGCCAACCGGCAGCAACCGGTTATTTACCTGTCGGCGTAGGTTTTTTCCGAAAGGAATTTGAAATACCCGAAACTGATAAAGGGGGGGAAAAATTCATTGAATTTGACGGTATTTTCAGGAATAGTACCGTCTGGGTTAACGGGCAGTTCATGGGTAACCACCAAAGTGGTTACGCTCCTTCAAATTACGATTTGACTGACGTTTTGCATTATGGTCAGAAAGGCAAAAATGTCATACTTGTTAAGGTCGATACCCGGACATTCGAAGGTTGGTGGTATGAAGGCAGTGGTATTTACAGGCATACCTGGCTTGTTAAAACCGATAAGCTCCATGTTGGCTGGTTTGGAACTTATGTTACTACACCTGTAGTTTCAGCTGAAAAAGCTGATGTCGATATTAAAACTACCCTGAAGAACGAATATAAAGTGGCAAAAAACATCAGCCTTGTTTCGAAAATTGTAGACAACAAAAGTGTTGTACTTGATACGGAAACTTCTTCTCAGTCTATAGCTCCTTTTAGTCAGATTGAAATCGCACAGAAAGGTTCAGTTCAAAATCCATTATTGTGGTCGCCTGAGACACCCAATTTATATAAAGTACTGACAGAAGTTACTGAAAACGGGATTATTGTTGATACATACGAAACCACCTTTGGCATAAGGACAATAGAAATCAATCGAAATGGGTTTTTTCTCAATGGAAAACTATATCCTGTAAAAGGTACTGCAAACCATCAGGATTTTGCAGGAATAGGGGTTGCCCTTCCGGATAAAATAAACGAATATAAAATCAAACTGCTCAAAGAAATGGGAAGTAATGGTTATCGTTGTGCACACAATCCACCTACTCCGGAATTGCTTGACGCTTGCGACCGTCTTGGTATGCTAGTGCTCGACGAAAATCGAATATTGTCAAGTGCAGAAGATAATTTAAAGGATCTGGCAACCTTGCTGTACAGAGACCGGAACCATCCATCGGTATTCATGTGGAGCACGGAAAATGAAGAACCGATTCAGGGTACGGTTACAGGTGCCAGGATTATGGAAACAATGGTTGAAACTACACATAGCATTGATCCCACACGCCCTGTTACTGCGGCTATGAACCATGGCTGGAACGAAGGCGGATACAGCGATGCGTTAGATGTTGTTGGTTATAACTACGGTCAACGGAAGTTGCAGTATGTTAAGGACCGTGCAAAATATCCCCAGCGAAAAATGTTTGTTACAGAAACTACTAGTTTCATTTCAACACGCGGAGAATATGAGGATAACAGAGCAAAATGTTATGTTTCAAACTTCGGAACCTGGGACCCCAACTGGGGATTTCTGCCAGGTGAAGACTGGCAACATATTGTTCTGTATCCATACCTGGGTGGCATGTTTGTATGGACAGGCTTTGATTATAGAGGCGAACCGACACTCTATTTGTGGCCACGTGTATCTTCACATTTTGGTATTATGGACATATGCGGTTTCCCGAAAGATGGTTATTTTGCTTATAAAGCCGCCTGGACAAACGAACCGGTGGTACATGTGTTTCCTCATTGGAACTGTGCGGGTAAAGAAGGGCAATCAATTAAAGTCCGATGTTACACCAATTGCGAAGAAGTTGAGTTGTTCCTCAATGGTAAAAGCCAGGGAAAGAAAAAGGCTGTTTCTTTCAATAAGCTTGATTGGGAAATTGTTTATAACCCTGGGAAATTGGAAGCCAGAGGGTATAAAGGAGGCAAGGTTGTAACCAAAGAAGTTACAGAAACCACTCTCGATCCTTCTCAGATAGCGTTAATAAGTGATTGCCATACCCTTAAGGCTGATGGTTGCGATGTGGCTGTTATCAGAGTCTTAATAAAGGATTCAAAAGGAAGAGTAGTCCCGATAGCCGACAATCTGGTAAAATTCTCAATTGAGGGACCCGGTAGGATTATCGGAACAGGAAACGGGAACCCTACCAGCCATGAGCCTGATAAGGCAAGTCAGCAATTAGCATTTAACGGATATTGTCTAGTTCTTGTCCAAACGAACAAAGAAGCCGGAGTAATTCGGTTAAAGGCTACTTCTGATAAGCTTAAAGGAGACGAAGTTATTCTTAAAGCAGAATAAGTTTTGATACGCAGGTGATTTGTAATACTTAACTGGCATTTTCATTGAAGACAGACTTTGGACAAGAAAGTTCTTTAGGGCTAATTTAAAAAACAAAATACAATTTCGTGAAAGCATTAGTTGTCACACCAAAGCATACCTTAGAATTAAGAGATATCAGCGTTCCTAAACCAGGGCCATTCGAAGCATTTGTGAAGATCCTGGCTTGTGGAATTTGCTCTACTACCGACTCTGAGCTTATCAGGGGCACACAACCTTTTCACAATCACTATCCATGCCTGATTGGGCATGAGGCCATTGGTGAAGTAATTGAGGTTGGTTCCAGGGTAACCGGGTTTAAAAAAGGCGATTGGGTAACACGTCCTGCAGGCATTCTACCAGGTACTTCACGCGATGGGCTTACAAGCGCATGGGGCGGATATGCTGAATATGGACTTGTAACCGATAGTAAAGCAATGGCTGCTGCAGGAGATCATTCTTTAGATGAGGATTATACTGCACTCCGCCAGAATGTTATACAGCATGAGATAGGTGTGGAAGCCTCCGTTCTATCAATAGCACTTGCAGAGACTCTCAGTTGGACGCACCATTTGGAACTTGCGGGGCGAAGCATCTGTATCGCCGGGACCGGAATTGCCGGATTGAGCTTGATTCTGTGGTCGAAAAAGGCTGGCGCCAGGAGTATAATAGTACTCGGCCGTCGGTCTGCACGATTGCAACTGGCTAAAGAACTCGGTGCCGATTATTGCATCAATGTAAATGAGCAGTCAACCATCGGGACGGTGCGAGAGGTCAGTACCGGTGGTGTCGATTTTTTCCTTGAAGCTTCAGGTGCCCGGGAACAATTGCGTATAGGAGTACATTCAATACGAAATGGAGGGACAGTAGCCGTATACGGAGTTGCACCCAACGGGATGTACGACCTGGATTGGACCTGGCTCCCTGCCGATATCCGAATCGTTCAACCTCCAGTGGAAGAACATCTAGCAAGAGCAGAAGTCATAAAATTAATCACCGACGGAAAGATTCTAGTTGCAAAATTTATGACACATCGGTGGCCGCTGATACAATTCCAGGAGGCATTCGATGAAATTCAAACCGGAAATGTGGTGAAATCGATGCTAACAATGATCTGAGTGCTCGGGAAATTTCAATCAGTCAATAAAATAAAAAAGCACAAACAAATATGAAAAAGAAATTTTTTTTTGTATTATTTCTATTGTTAATAATTAGAAATAGTCTTTTATGTCAGAGTACCTCAGTAGAGAAAGTTCGCTTATGGTACGATAAACCTGCAAGTTCTTCAACATTGGATGTAAAAAACGGAAAGGAAAATGATGCGGAATGGATTAAAGCCCTGCCTGTTGGCAATGGGTTCCTGGGCGCAATGGTATATGGCGATGTAAACAGTGAAATTATCCAATTAAACGAAAAAAGCTTATGGTCAGGCAGCCATGATGACAATAATAATCCCGATGCTGCTGAATCACTCGACAAAATAAGAAAACTCCTGTTTGAAAAAAAGTATAAAGAGGCTAATGAACTAACCGAAAAAACCCAGGTCTGCAAAGACGTTGGATCGGGGAGGGGAAATGGTGCCGACTCCCCTTACGGATCTTTCCAGATATTGGGTAATTTATTATTGGATTTTGGTAAGAATACTACATATAGTAATTATATCCGGGAACTTGACCTTAGCCGCGGTGTAATGAAGATTTCTTATAAACAGGATAGTATAAGCTATCAACGTGAAATCTTTATCAGTTATCCCGATCGTGTTTTAGTTGTGCATCTTACTGCCAGCAAAAGGGGAGCGTTGAGTTTCAAAACTTCGCTAACCCGCCCCGAACGATTTGCCACCAAAAATGAGAAAAATGTCCTTCTGATGTACGGGACTTTGAAAAATGGCAAAGGGGGTGATGGTATGCAATATGCAGCCCGGTTAAAAGCAATAGCTTCTGGAGGAAAAGTCACCTATTCAGACAACCTGATCACTATCCACGGTGCTAACGAAGTAATATTGCTTTTGACAGCCGCGACCAACTACAAGCAGGAATATCCTACATACATTGGTGACGATCCAAAAATAATATCAAGTGACCAGCTAGAAAAAGCAGCATCCAGGTCTTATGCTACTCTGTTGAAGAATCATGTCGATGACTATTCTGCTCTTTTCAACAAAGTGAGCCTGAACTTATCTGGTGGTGATTCAGATACTATTCCTACTGATATGAAGCTGAAAAACCTGGAGAAAAATCCCGACGACTTTCATTTACAGGAAGTTTATTTTCAATTTGGCCGTTACCTGTTAATCTCTTCTTCCCGCGAAGGTACACTGCCTGCTAATTTGCAGGGGATCTGGTCAAACAAGATACAGGCACCCTGGAACTGTGATTACCACACTAACATTAACATGCAAATGAACTATTGGCCTGCCGATGTGACCAACCTTCAGGAATGTTTTGGACCAGTAACCAACCTGATTGAATCGCTGGTAAAACCAGGCGAAGTAACTGCATCGGTTCAATACCATGCCAAAGGATGGTGTACTGAACCTATTACAAACGTTTGGGGATACACTGCACCGGGAGAAGGTACAAGTTGGGGAATGTATGTGGCCGGAGGAGGATGGCTATGCCGGCATCTTTGGGATCATTATATGTTTACTATGGATCATAAATACCTGGAAAGAGTTTATCCGGTTATGCTGAAGGCTGCACAGTTTTATCTCGACTGGCTGGTAAAAGACCCTGCAACAGGCAAACTGGTTTCGGGCCCGTCAACTTCACCCGAAAATCCATTTGTTGCACCCGATGGATCAATTGGCTCAGTATGCATGGGGCCTTCGCATGATCAGGAAGTCTTACATGAATTATTTACAAATGTTCTGGAAGCATCGAAAATTCTGAAAGATAATAACCCACTGCTTCCTGAGATTGCCGGTGCTTTGCCAGATCTTGCAACCCCGCAGATAGGTTCTGATGGCAGAATTATGGAATGGAGCGAAGAATTTAAGGAAACAGACCTGAAACACAGGCATGTTTCTCACTTGTATATGTTGTATCCTGGTAATCAGATTGACCCTCAGACAACTCCTGATCTGGCCAGGGCTGCGCGAAAAAGTCTGGATGTCAGGACAGATGTTGGGACAGGCTGGTCACTGGCCTGGAAAGTGAATTTCTGGGCAAGGCTAAAAGATGGCGATCGTGCTTACCAGTTACTGAAAAACCTTCTTCATTATACCGATAAAGCGGGGCTTAACATGTCGAATGGAGGTGGAACATACCCGAACCTGTTTTGTGCCCATCCGCCTTTCCAGATTGACGGGAACTTTGGCGGAACAGCCGGTATCGCTGAAATGTTGCTGCAAAGTCAGAATGGCTATATAGAATTACTGCCTGCTTTGCCAAAAGTGTGGAAAGACGGGGAGGTAATAGGCCTGGTTGCCCGCGGTGGTTTCGTAGTAGATATTAAATGGAAAAGCAATAAACCTCAAAAAGTCGTGATAAAGGCAAATGTGAAAAACAGGTGCATTATCCATTCGGCTGTTGCCTTAAAAGTGGAGGGTTTGTCTGAAAAGTCAAGTGAACAGAATGGCTCTTTTATACTGGAATTTAACGCAGAACAAGGCAGCGTTTATGAATTGTCGCCAGTTTAATTATTTACTTAACTATCAATTATTAAGTAATTAAAAATGAAAAAAATATTTTGTCTGACCGGAGGTACAGTCTTTGAAATTATAATATTTCTTCTGATTATCAATTCAAATACCTATGCAGTTAATGAGAATCCGGAGCTATCTATTGTGACAGATAAAACACCGGGAGTTGTAGTTTTGCATGGACTGACAAAACTGACTGATGCTCTGCATGAGAAAAATATTGCCTTTGAGGAAGTTCAGTCGATCGATGAAGCCCGTGGCAAATTGATCATCATCACAGGACTGGCAAATGGTGAGGGTGCTGCTTCGCAGATGCTGAAAGCCGGAAACCGGAATGTACCAGGGGTTCCGGAGGCGTTAACGATCTGGAAGACAGGATGGAAAAAGAAACCGGCCTGGGTGATAAGCGGATTTGATGATCAGGGTCTCATGTATGGACTTTTAGACATAGCTGATCGCATTGGCTGGAGCACCAGCAGGAAATCATTAATGAGTGAAGTAAAAGAAATTACAGAACAACCAAATGTTAGTAATCGTGCAGTCTCTATATATACTATGAACAGGACCTATTGGGAAAGCAGGTTTTATGATGAAGCTTACTGGACCCGTTATCTTGATATGCTGGCAAAAGACAGGTTCAATTCCCTTGTTATAATTTTTGGTTATGAAAACGGCGGTTTTATGGCACCTTGTTATCCCTATTTCTTCGATGTTGAGGAATTTTCTGAAATCCGGATGGTAGGTCTTACACAGGAACAGCAAAAGCGTAACCTTTCTTGCTTCAACCAATTAATAAAAATGGCACATGAAAGAGGAATCAAAATTACTGCCGGTATCAAAGACCACCTTTACCGGGGCGGTGTTCAGGCAGGTGGTATCGCTGGAATGAACAATCCTCCTGATCAACCTCTCCCCGGTCTTGTGTGGGGTATAACTAATAAAAATCTTATCGCTTACACAGAAGCTGCATTGGCAAAGTTCGTAAAAGTCGTCCCGGATCTTGATGGCATACTGTTTTTTATTAACAATGAAACAGGTCTGAAAGACGCACAATTACTGGAATTTGCAACTGATTTTTTCCGGATGCTGAAAGAGACTGCTCCAAAACTAAGTCTTTATATTCATTCTAAAGGATTGACCGATGCAATGATTCAAAGTGCCGTGGATATTGGAGTTAATTTTAAAATAAGCCCCAAATACTGGATGGAGCAAATGGGAATGCCATTTCATCCGACGCACATTAATGTTGAGAACCAGTTTGACCGTCGGCATGGGTATGCCGATATGCTCACCTATCCCCAAAAATACAAAATGTTTTGGAGACTCTGGAATGGTGGCACAACCCGAATACTCTTATGGGGAGATCCGGAATATGCGCGCCGGTTTGCAGAAAGCACTCATCTTTATGATGGAGACGGTTTTGATGTTAACGAACCACTGGCCACCAAGATGGAAGCCCAACCACACGATGCTAAACCATTTGGCTTACTAAAACCTGAATATCGTTACTATGATTATGAATTTGAGCGATATTGGCATTTTTTCCAGGTGTTTGGTCGGATGGGATATAATCCCGAAACATCTGCTGACGTATGGCATAAAGAATTTGAACTCCGGTTTGGTAAAAAAGCAGCGCCCATAATTGAGACAGCCCTTCATCAGGCCAGTTGGATATTGCCTCGTATTGTAGCTTCCTGCTATCCATACAGTTGCTTTCCAACAACAAGAGGGTGGTGCGAAAAACAACGACTTGGAGATTTACCCGAATATGCCAAAGCCGAGGGAAGCGATATTCAGCAGTTTGCCAGTTTTGACGAGGAAGCCCAAATACTTATTGAAGGCGGAGAAACAGCCAGGATACTCCCTTCAATAACCAGTCTGTGGTTTGAACAGACTTCATCAGAGATTAATAATCTGATAACAAAAGCCGAAAAAGCAATAGGGAATAAACAGAACAAAGAATTCAATTCAACCGTTAATGATTTTAAGATCTTGTCTGACCTGGCACTTTATCATTCCCGGAGAATTCCTGCCGCTATTAGTTACCGGTTGTTTGAACGCACAAAAGATGTATCTGCACTTGACAATGCAATAGCCTGCGAAAGAGGTGCAATTGATGCCTGGCGAAAAATTGTAGCGGCTGCAGGAGATGTTTATGCTGATGACCTAATGATGGGAGTTCGCGAAGCCGAATTTGAAGGTATTAATCATCATCTTTCCGGTCATTGGAAAGACGAACTTGGTTACCTTGAGCAAGGTTTAGTAGCTTTGGAGAAGCAAAGGAAAGATTTCAAACCGGAAGGAACTGTGAAGAGAGCACCACAGTACAGGATTGCCACAACTGCAGATAATGCTAAACTGTTTCATGTAAGCCTCTTTCCTGTTACAGGTGCATCCGTTGACAGACCACTTACTATTAAAGCAAATGTAAGTGCTTCAGCAGGTGTTAAATGGGTACGGTTGCGTTATCGCGATGTAAATCAAAAAGAGGATTACAAAACCATAGATATGCTTCAAACAGGAGAAAAGAACCTGTTCGAGGCAACTGTTCCTGCTGAACAGATTAATAAGAAGTGGGATTTTATGTACTTCATTGAAGTTATGGACAATAACGGCAATGGTAAAATATATCCCGATATGAATAAGGAAACGCCGTATGTAATTGTGAAATTGATCAGATAGTTAATATATGATAACAACTTAAAAATAATTTACTTATGAATCAAAAATCAATAAAACCGGGAACTCTTTTGGGCTTAGCATTTTTACTTTTTGCGTTATTCCCTATAGAAGGTAAAACCCAGGGCCTGCAACAAATAGCCACTGGTAAAAGAGTCAAAGAGTGCTTTGATTTTAACTGGCTGTTTCATAAAGGCGATATAGCAATAAAACGGGCAGTAAAGGCTGGTCAACAGGGTGGGTTGACAGATATCAACGCTAAAGTAGTAACTGGAGAGGAAACTGTTATTGCTTACACCGATGCAAATAAAGCCGCGCCTTTTAAACCTGGTGACTGGAAGGAAGTTAACCTTCCTCACGACTGGTGCGTTGAGGGTACTTTTGTAAATGACAATACCATTGGCAGCCAACCGGGTTCCAATGGATTTTTGCCTTCCGGTATAGGTTTTTACAGAAAAGAATTTGAAATACCGGAATCCGATAAAGGGGAAAAAATCTCTATCGAATTTGATGGAATAATCAGAAACAGTAGTGTGTGGGTTAACGGTCATTTCATGGGGAACCACCAGAGCGGTTACATCCCTTCATCCTATGATCTGACAGATGTTTTACGTTATGGTAGCGAAGGTAAGAACATAATACTTGTGAAAGTAGATGCTACTGATTTTGAAGGTTGGTGGTACGAAGGTTGTGGAATTTACAGGCATGTCTGGCTTACTAAAACCGACAAACTTCATGTTGACAGGTTTGGAACTTATGTTACCACACCCTCGGTTTCACCAGAAGAAGCCGCTATAAGCATAAAAACGGTACTGAAAAATGAGTATAATGTAGCCAAGAACGTTATACTCATTTCAAAAATTATTGATAATAAAGGCGTTGTGCTCGGTACAAAAACTTCATCACAGGCAATTGAACCTTCTAGTCAAACTGAGATTGCCCAGAAAGGAACTATTCAAAAGCCTATGCTTTGGTCGCCTGAAACTCCTATCCTTTACAAAGTATTGACTGAGGTTACTACAGATGGAAATTTGGTTGATACATACGAAACTACTTTTGGTGTCAGAACAATTGAAATCACCAATAATGGATTTTTCCTCAATGGCAAACTTTATCCGGTTAAAGGAACATCAAACCACCAGGATTTTGCAGGTGTAGGGGTTGCTCTTCCTGATAAACTGAACGAATATAAAATAAAGCTGCTCAAGGAGATGGGATGCAATGGCTACCGTTGTGCCCACAATCCACCTACTCCTGAATTGCTCGATGCCTGCGACCGGCTCGGTATGCTTGTTCTTGACGAAAACCGTTTATTATCGAGTACCGAAGATGGAATAGCAGATTTGACTACATTAATATACAGAGACCGGAATCACCCTTCTGTATTTATGTGGAATATGGAAAATGAAGAGTCGCTTGAGGGAAGGGTTACAGGAACCAGAATACTAGAGCCCCTCGTTGAGGTAACCCGTAGAATTGACCCCACTCGCCCTATAACTGCCGCAATGAATCACGGGTGGAACGAAGGTGGGTACAGCGATGTGCTTGATGTAGTAGGTTATAATTATGGGCAACGGGATATGCAGTATGTTAAGGATCGTGAAAAATATCCGCAGAGAAAGATGTTTGTTACCGAATGTACAAGTTTCGTTTCAACACGTGGTGAATACGAAGATAATAAAGAAAAAGGATATGTTTCAAACCTTGGAAATGGTGTCGGCTGGGGAATGTTGCCGGGTAAAGACTGGGAACATATTGTTCAGTATCCTTACCTTGGTGGTATGTTTGCCTGGACAGGTTTTGACTATCGGGGAGAACCAACGCCATATCTGTGGCCATGCGTAACTTCACATTTCGGAATAATGGATTTATGTGGTTTCCCAAAAGATGGATATTATGCCTACAAAGCAGCCTGGACTAATACTCCCATGATGCATGTATTTCCTCACTGGAACTGGCCCGGCAAAGAAGGAAAAACAATTAAAGTACAAGGGTATAGCAATTGCGAAGAAGTTGAGTTGCTACTCAACGGTAAAAGAATAGAAAGGATGAAAGTAATTCCATTCAATAAAATCGAGTGGGAGCTTGTTTATAAACCGGGAAAACTGGAAGCCAGAGGTTATAAAGGCGGAAAACTTGTTGCCAGAGAGATCGTAGAAACCACTACAGCCCCATCACAAATTTCTTTGAACAGCGATTGTGTTACACTAAAAGCCGATGGATGTGATGTAGCTGTTATCAGGGTAGCTATCAAAGATGCTAATGGAAGAGTGGTTCCTGTTGCTGATAATCTTGTTAAGTTTTCAATTGACGGACCCGGCAGGATAATTGGTACAGGCAATGGCAATCCCAGCAGCCACGAACCTGATAAAGCTACACAGCGAATGGCCTTCAACGGTTATTGCTTGGTTCTGGTTCAAACCAACAAACAGGCAGGAGAAATTCGGTTAAAGGCTTCTTCCGAAACGCTTAAAGATGCTGAAGTAATTCTTAAATCTGAATAGAAACTGAAATAAGGTTTTATTACATACTTAAAAAAATTCCTTACACTTTTGTTAAGTTTTGTCAGTTAGCCAGATTTATGTATTTTGTAAAATAATTTATAAGAAAATGAGAAGATCTGTTTACACTATTATTTGGGTAATAGTTTTTACCGTATTGAAAGTTTCTTTTGTAGTGGCTCAGAAGAGCCCAATAAAGTCTGATTATAAGCAGGTTAATACTTATGTAAATCCGGTATTGCCTGGTGATCATCCTGATCCGACGCTGTTAAAAGTGGGTGATGATTTTTATCACTGTGGCTCGAGTTTCCATTTCACTCCTTATATGCCCGTTTACCATTCCAAAGATATGGTCCATTGGGAAGTAATTGGCAGGGTACTCCCACCTTCAAAGGCAGGCTGGGTATCTGATCGGCCATCGGCAGGTACATGGCAGGGTGCAATCACATACTTCTATGGATCATTCTGGATATTTTTTTCATCAAACGATCAATGGTTTTGCAAATCAGATTCTCCTGCCGGGCCATGGTCTGACCCTGTTGAAGTTAAAACCAACTCTGTTACAGGGCCGCTTGGTTACGATAACTCTATTTTTGTCGACGACGATGGTAAGCCTTATATGGTTATAAAGAACGGTCAGAAAGTTAACAGGATACAGGCTCTCGGCCGCGATGGTCAGTTAACAGGTACAGTTATAAATCTTGATTGGATAAACGCAAAACTTCAGTACAGTTGGGCAGAAGGACCTGTAATGTGTAAGCGTAATGGTTATTATTTTTACTTCCCGGCAGGAGATGTATCCGGTGGCCAATATGTTTTAAGAACTAAAGAATTAACAGCTGATTCAACAAGATGGGAAAGGCTTGGCATTTTCTTTAAACCTGAGACAGATCCTAATGTTGGTTTCCATCGTCCGAACCATATGTCAGCACCAGTGCAACTGGCTGACGGTACATGGTGGACTATCGCTCAAAGCTATGAAAAATATGGCAGTGATGACTGGTCAGGTCTTGGCCGTCAAACCTCTCTCTACCAAATTGTCTGGGAAGGTGATCGTCCCTGGGGTGTAGCTCCTACAACACAACCATTGGAAAAACCAAACCTTCCTCAATCGGGTATTTTGTGGAGAAGCGTTCAAAGTGATGAATTTGAATCAAATGTTTTTAGCCCAAACTGGCATTTCATGACCAAAAATGCTGCTGCCAGCTATTCATTAACCGCCAGAAAAGGATGGATAAGGCTTACGCCTTCAACTGAGCGTACACATCTGCTTCAGAAAGAAACTGATCATTACTATACTGCTGTAACCAGGGTTGATTTGGATGCCAACGACTCATCTGCCAAAGCCGGCATTTACCTTGCCAGCGGAAATCTTCGTGTTATGGTTAGATTATATACCGGTTTTGAAAATGGAAAGAAAATCATGTTCAACCTGGATAAGGAAACCCGTAGCATTCCAAACCAGTTCGGTAAGGTCGTATGGCTAAAACTCGAGAGAAATGAGCACAATTTAACCGGCTACTGTAGTGGCGACGGTAAAACATGGGGCTCGCTTGGAGAGCCAATTAGTGCTGTTAACCTGGATAAGGCACAACCCAATTTTAACTCATGGGTAGGCACCAGTGTTGGCTTGTTTGCTGAAGGTAAACCAGCAGATTTCGATTTTTTTGTTTGTAAAGACGGTTTTTCTCCGATTCTGGCTGCCGGTTACAGCAACTATTTCGGAGTACAGACACTTAAGAAAAAATCAGGAAAAGTTGTGACCAATACTTCAACTGATGGTGGCTGGTTTATGATTTCAGGAGTTGAATTGGGGAAAACACCACCATCAGCAATTGAGCTGGAGGTTTCTTCCGGAGTTAAAGGTAAACTTGAAATCTGGTTTGATGATTTAAAGGAAGGTCAACTGATTGCTACCGTTCCTATATCGGCAACTGGTGGTGAGAATGTCTGGAAAGCTTTCTCTAAAGCAGTTAAAAATGTTTCAGGACATCACGATGTATTTATAACATTCCCGACCGGGAAAGATGGATCAATATTCATCAAATCCTTCAGGTTCCTGAAATAAATGTACTCTGGAAAACAAATAGTCAGACTTAAATGAAACAGTTAATACTAATTCTCTTATTAAATATCTCATTCTTAGCATACTGCGAGAATTCAAAGACAAATACTGCCGTAAGGGAGAAAATCAATATCAACCGCGAATGGAAATTCAAGCTTGGCGATTATGCCAGGGCAGAAGCAGAGAGTTACGATGACAAGAATTGGAGCGATATTAACTTACCTCATAATTTTAGTATTCCATATTTTCAATCGGCGCAATGGTACACCGGCTATGGCTGGTACCGTAAGTATTTTGATGTTCCGGCTCAATGGAAATCAAAGCGCATATTCATTGAATTTGAAGGAACGTTTCGCGATGCCCGGATATTTGTGAATGGGAAACTGGTTGGGACTCACCCTGGCGGCTATACAGGTTTTTCACTTGATATTACTGATCAGGTGAAAACAGGAAAGAATGTTATGGCTGTGAGGTTAAATAACAATTGGAATGCCCGTCTGGCTCCCCGTAACGGCGACCATAATTTTACAGGTGGCATCTACCGCGATGTCTATCTTGTAGTTACTAATCCGGTGCATGTTACCTGGTATGGTACTTATATTACCACACCTAATCTTTCCAGAGAATCGGGGATAGTTAATATAAAGACTGAAGTTCGAAACGATGGTCAGGCAGAAAAAGGGTATATCTTACAAACCGATATCGTCGATTCCTCGGAAAAGATTGTTGCTTCTGTTACTTCAAAGCGGCAGATTTTGCCTGATTCTCTAATTGAGTTCAATCAGACAACCCCGGACATAAAAGCACCCCAACTCTGGCATCATGATCATCCGGTAATGTACAAGGCAATCAGCACTATCAGTGATGGCAAAACTGTATTGGATTACTATGAAACAATGTTTGGTTTCAGGTGGATGGAGTGGACTGCCGATAAAGGTTTCTTCCTGAATGGGGAACATTATTATTTAAAAGGAGCAAATGTACATCAGGACCATGCAGGCTGGGCCAGTGCTGTAACCAATGCCGCCATTCTTCACGATGTCAGTATGATCAAGGATTGTGGGATGAATTTTATTCGGGGATCACATTATCCTCACGACCCTTCATTTTCTGATGCCTGCGATAAGCTGGGTATTTTACTCTGGGAGGAAAATGATTTCTGGGGCTCCGGCGGAAACCAGCGTGAGACAGATAACTGGTACACAGGTGCCGGTGCTTACCCTATGAATAAGGAAGATCAGCCATATTTCGATGAAAGTGTAAAATCCGACCTTCGTGATATGATTCGCATTCATCGCAACCATCCATCCATTATTGTATGGAGCATGTGCAACGAACCTTTCTTTACCGGCGTAGGCACCATAGACCGCGTTAGGGAATTTCTGAAAGAACTGACACAATTAACGCATCAGTTGGATCCAACACGCCTGGTAGGTATTGGAGGTTGCCAACGAGGAGAGATCGACAAACTTGGTGATATTGCCGGTTACAACGGTGATGGAGCAAGGTTGTTCGTGAATCCGGGTGTACCCAGCGTGGTTACTGAGTATGGTTCAACCATTGCCCGGCGTCCCGGAAAGGCTGAACCGGGATGGGGCGATTTGCAGCAGGAAAAATTCCCATGGAGGAGCGGAGAAGCTCTCTGGTGCGCGTTCGATTATGGCACCCGTGCAGGCGGTTTCGGACTCATGGGAATGATCGATTATTTCCGTATGCCGAAGAATATGTGGTACTGGTATCGCAACGAATATAAACACATAGCACAACAGGAACCTGCTGTTGAAGGCATCCCTGCAAAGCTGAAACTTACCGCTGATAAAAAAATCATCTCAAATACCGATGGCACTGACGATGTATTTCTGATCATTTCGGTATTGGATAAAGACGGTAAACAACTCAGTAACTCGCCCGATGTAACATTACAGATTGTTTCCGGTCCGGGCGAATTTCCTACCGGAACAACAATAACATTTGGCAATGCTTCCGATATCTATATCCTCGATGGAAAAGCAGCCATAGAGTTCCGTTCATATTACGGTGGCAAAACCGTTATTAAGGCATCATCAGCAGGAATACAAAGCGATGAAATCACTATCGAAACCAAAGGAACTCCGGCTTATATTGAAGGTATCACTCCCAAAGTGGCTGACAGGCCATACGTACGTTATAAAATTCAAAAGGAATCTGAAGACAACAATTCGAAAGTGAATATTGCTTTTCAGAAACCAACCCGGGCAAGCAGCGAAGCGGGAGGGAAAACTGCAAACCTGGCCAATGATAAAGACACAGCAACATTTTGGCAGCCAACCTTGAACGACCCTGCAAAATGGTTGCAGATCGATATGGAAAACCTGTATATAGTGTCGGAAGTAAGGGTTCTGTTTCCTTCAGTTGAAACAAGTAAATATAAAATTGAGTTGTCAAAAGACAACATGAACTGGGTACTGCTGGCAAATCAAAACGAAAATGACAGTAATAACAAGTATCGGAAATATATAATTGAAAGTAATAAAGAAGGCCGTTTCCTGAGGATAACATTTATCGGAGCTTCAATGACTCCCGTTTCAATTTGTGAGGTTGAAGTTTATGGTAAATCGATTAAATAGTTTTAGTGTGATGCATAACCGGAGTTAATTTTTTGCGATCAAATTGCAGATTGGATGAAGAAGAATGGATTCAATATCGAATACAAAGAAGTTACTGCTGACCATCCGGGTATGGTTCCTTTGGTTCTACCTGATGTTTTTAATTTTTTTGACAGTTGCCGTGGAAAATAATTAAAAGAATTGAAGACGTTTTAACAGGTAAAAATATTAAGATTAATGTAATCATTTATAGATATTTACAAAATGAAAACGTCATCAGATAAGTTGAAGTTCTTCAGGTATTTAAGCATTGTCTTTGTTCTGAATTTCGTTCTTTGGGCGCAATCTTGTGCACAACAGATAGGTGGGTTACAATCAGATATAATTGTTGAAAAATCTGAAAATCTGGCTGACTTTCCGATCGTTTCTGTAGATCATTCTATCGCATCTATCCGATATGATGAAAACGATTATAAAGGTGTGATACGTGCAATCGGCGATCTGCAATCGGACATTGACAGCATTACCGGAGTAAAACCGGAACTATTAACGACAGGATTCCCGGCCAATTACGAGATTATTGTAGGTACACTTGGCAAAAATAAACTTATAGATCAACTGGTTTCGTCTAAGAAGCTTGATGTGAAAGATCTTAAAGGGAAATGGGAAAGTTTTGTTATTACCACCATACCAAACCCTCAACCCGGCACGAAGCAATGGTTGGTAATTGCCGGTAGTGATAAACGGGGAACCATTTATGGTATTTATGAATTGTCCAGGCAACTAGGTGTTTCTCCCTGGTATTGGTGGGCAGATGTTCCGGCTAAGAAACGGCAGGCAGCCTACCTCCTATCAGGTCGCTATGCATCAGGGGAACCTAAAGTACGGTATCGCGGTATTTTCATCAACGACGAAGCTCCATGTTTTTCAGGATGGACGCATGAAAAATTCGGAGGCGTCAATAGCAAAATGTACACTCACTTGTTTGAGTTGCTTCTTCGGTTAAGAGCAAACTACTTATGGCCTGCCATGTGGGGAAATGCCTTCAATGAGGATGATCCCGAGAATCCACGCCTTGCCGATGAATATGGAATTGTGATGGGAACCTCTCATCATGAACCGATGATGCGTGCTCAGAAAGAATGGGGAAACCACCGCAAAGAGTACGGTAATGGTGAATGGAATTACAAGACAAATGAAGCAGGACTGAAGAAATTCTGGAAGGATGGACTTGATCGGAATAAGGAATACGAACAAATTATCACTATGGCTATGCGTGGCGATGGCGATCTGCCGATGGATAATTCCGGAAGCGCAGAGGAGAACTTTAAGTTACTGGAACGGATAATGAAGGACCAGCGTGAGATTATTGAAAATGTAACTAAAAAACCTGTTTCGAAAACCCCTCAGATTTGGGCCCTTTATAGTGAAGTCCTGGAGTATTACGACCAGGGGATGAAGGTTCCCGACGATATGATCATTTTGTTATGCGACGATAACTGGGGCGACGTACGGAGGCTTCCTGAACTTGGGGAGAAGAAACATCCCGGCGGATATGGAATATATTACCATGTCGATCTTCACGGAGCGCCACGTGCATACCAGTGGCTTAATATGACCCAGATTCCGCATATGTGGGAACAGCTTCAATTGACTTATAACTATGGCGTTGACAAAGTCTGGATTTTGAATGTAGGTGACTTGAAACCGAATGAATATCCGATGGACTTTTTCCTGAATATGGCCTGGAATCCAACATCGTTCAATGAGAAAAACCTCGATGAATACGCCAGAAAGTTCTGCGAAGAACAGTTTGGCAAAGAAGAAGCTGCTGAAGCAGCTGAAATTCTGAGCACATATTGCAAATACAACAGCCGTGTAACTGCTGAAATGCTTGATCAAAAAACTTACAATCTCGATAGTGGGGAGTTTCGGCAGGTAACAGATGCATATATGGCTCTTGAAACCAGGGCTTTGAGACAGTATCTTAAAATTCCCGCCAGGTATAAGGACACATATATGGAACTGGTTCTACATCCTGTACGTGCAATGGCAAATCTTTATGATATGTATTATGCTGTGGCAATGAATGCCAAGCTGTCAGAAGAAAAAGATCTGAAGGCCAATTACTGGGCTGACCGTGTTGAGTCTTGCTTCAGATACGATGCTGAATTTTCAAAAGATTATAATTTAAACGTTGCCGGTGGCAAGTGGGATCATATAATGGATCAGACCCATATTGGCTACAAGTCGTGGGACGAGCCCAGGGGTGGAAATATAATGCCAAATGTAACACGTGTAAAACCTAAAGAAGCAAAGCAGGGAGGCTATATATTTACTGAAAAGAACGGCGTGGTTGTTATTGAAGCCGAACATTATTTTGAAAACAACTCCAATGATAAAACAAAATGGGTAGTAATCCCCGATCTGGGAAGAACACTATCAGGTGTAGCACTGATGCCTTATACCGAAAACACAAGTGGTGCAGCTATCAGATACAAAATGGATCTTGAGTCTAAATCGGACAGCATTAAAGTAAGAATGTTCTTCGACAGTACACTCCCGTCCAGAAAAGGAGGACACAGCGTGTCAGCTTCGTTTGACGGTGGAATTGAAAAAAACTGGAATATTAACGATCAGTTGACCTGGAAAAACAATTATACTAAAATGTACCCTGCAGGTGCTGCAAGGATGATAGAAACTGTTGCAACACTGGCTTTACCACATAATACCAATGGAACCCATATCTTAACTATCCGTCCTTTAGATCCCGGGGTTGTAATTTATAAAGTAATAGCAGATGATGGCGGATACGAACAAACATATCTAAAAATGCCTGAAAGTCCTTACAAAAAGCAGTAAGTTTTTAATTTAAATCATGATAATTAATTAAACAAATAAATAATGTCATTATGAAGAATACTTTAATATTAGCTTTGTGCCTCATGCTGCATTATTCGCTTGCAGCCCAAAGTAGTTTTCAGGTACCCATTAGATCGGGAAACGAACAGGTTACTGCCGGAAAGTTTGAACCAACATGGGAATCGCTTCAACAATATAAGGTACCAGAATGGTACCGTAATGCAAAATTCGGAATCTGGGCTCACTGGGGCCCGCAATGCCAGCCCGGACAGGGAGACTGGTATGCCCGTACAATGTATAAAGAGGGTACCAGGCAATATAAATGGCAGGTTGAGCATTATGGCCATCCGTCTAAAGCCGGATTCAAAGAAGTAATTAACAGTTGGAAAGCTGAAAAATGGGATCCAGAGAAACTTGTTGCCTTATACAAAAGAGCAGGTGCTCAGTACTTTTTTGCATTGGCTAACCACCACGATAATCTGGATCTGTGGGACAGCAAATATCAGGAGTGGAATACAGTCAGAGTTGGTCCTCATAAAGATATTCTGGCAGGCTGGGCTGAAGCTGCCAGGAAAAATCATTTGCCTTTTGGATTAAGTGTCCATGCTGCTCATGCCTGGTCGTGGTACGAAACTTCTCAGCAATCAGATAAAAATGGGGAATTTGCCGGAGTTCCTTATGATGGCAAACTCACTGCAAGCGATGGTAAAGGTACCTGGTGGGAAGGATTGAACCCGCAGGAACTATATGCCCAGAACCATCCTTTAAGCGAAGGGAGTGAGGATATCAATAAAATCCATAGTCAGTGGAACTGGGGTAATGGAGTGGCAATGCCTTCACAGGAATATTGCGAAAAATTCTATAACCGTACTATCGATTTGATTAATAAATTCCATCCTGATTTGTTGTATTTTGACGACACAGCGCTTCCTCTTTATCCTATAAGTGACGCCGGATTGAAAATTGCAGCTCATTACTACAACAGTAATATGGCATTACACAAAGGAAAGCTGGAAGCTGTTCTGTTCGGGAAAGTCCTCACTGATGATCAGAAAAAGTGCATGGTTTGGGATGTGGAACGTGGTTCACCCGATAAAATTCAGGACTTAGCATGGCAAACCTGCTCATGTATAGGTGATTGGCATTACAGCACCTCCATATATGAGAACGACCGCTATAAATCGGCCAAAGCCGTCATCCAAATGCTGGTTGATGTGGTCAGTAAAAACGGGAACCTGCTCCTTAATATTCCTGTGAGAGGTGATGGTACTATTGATGAAAAGGAAATTGCTGTTGTGGAAGACATTGCCTCCTGGATGGATATAAACAAGGAAAGTATTTTTGATACCCGTCCATGGAAAGTATTTGGCGAAGGTCCGGCAGCCGAAGCTTCAAATCCTCTCCGGGCTCAGGGTTTTAATGAAGGGAGAATCAAATTTACCTCAAAAGATATCCGTTTTAACCAGAAGGGGAAGATTCTTTATGTTACCCTAATGGGGGTTCCTGAAGAATCAATTTCCGTTAAAAACCTTGGTTCCTCAAAGTCTACAGGCAAAATATCGAAGATAGTACTGTTGGGAAGCAAAGAAAAGATAAAATGGACTCAGAATGCTGAAAGTCTGAATATTGAGAAACCCACTATTGTCCCGAATAAAATTGCTTTTGTATTTAAAGTTTATCAAAAATAAAAATCATTTTAATCAATATGAAAAAAGTGAACAACTTATCTGTACGTAACTATTTAATCTGCTCTTTTAAAGTAATCATGCTGATTGCTTTATATCTCATTATTACAACAACAGCATCAGCACAAACAGCAAAGGGGGGGAAAAAAATAAGTCCCGATTTGTTCGGTTTGTTTTTCGAGGATATAAATTATTCAGCCGACGGAGGACTTTATGCAGAATTAGTTCAGAACCGTTCATTCGAATATAATCCTACAGAACAAAAGGATTGGAACCCATTTTCATACTGGGAATACTTTACTCCGGGTTTTTCCTATGGAAGAATAAGTGTTGAAACTGCTTTTCCCATACATGTTAACAACCCTCATTACATTCTGCTGGAGATAGAACATGTTGGTCACGAAGGTAACACTCCCGCCCAGTCAGGAGTAGGTATCAAAAATTCAGGATTTGACGGAATAGTCGTAAAAGCAAATGATAAATATAACTTCTCAATGTTTGCACGCCAACTTAGCAAAGAACCGGTTTCGTTATCTATCAGGTTACAAACACCTAAAGGGAAAATCCTTGCCAAAAGCAAATTCTTAACTTCATTAGGGGACTGGAAAAAATATTCTGCAAGCCTCATTCCGGATGCAGGTAACGATAGTGCCTCTCTGGTGGTTCTCGCAACCTCGGAGGGTAAACTTGCACTGGATGTGGTTTCCCTTTTTCCTGAGAAAACTTTCAGGAACAGACCGAATGGCATGCGTGCCGATCTGGCCCAGATGTTGGCAGATATGAAACCTAAGTTTATACGCTTTCCGGGTGGTTGCCTGGTACATGGAGATGGACTGGGCAATATGTACAGATGGAAAAACACAATCGGGCCTGTTGAGCAACGAAAAGAACAGCGGAATATATGGAATTATCATCAATCTGTAGGGTTAGGTTATTTTGAGTTTTTCCAGTTTTGCGAAGACATAGGCGCCAAACCTTTGCCGGTATTGCCGGCTGCAGTCAGCTGTCAGAATTCCGGAGGAACATGGAGCATTGGTGGTACAGGGCAAAAGGCTTTACCAATGGAAGAGATGCACGAATATATTCAGGAAGTCTTAGATCTGATTGAATGGGCAAACGGACCGGTAACCTCCACCTGGGGAGCTAAACGTGCTGCTGCCGGACATCCGGCTTCTTTTAACCTCGAATATATTGGTATTGGTAATGAAGATAAAATGACCCCTGAATTTCTTGAACGTTTCAGAATGATTTATCAGGCAGTAAAAGAGAAGCATCCTGAAATTGTGGTCATTGGAACAGCTGGACCATTTAATAATGGGGAGGACTTTGATAAAGGCTGGAAGCTGGCAAATGACCTGAAGGTTCCCGTTGTTGATGAACACTATTATACCAGCCCTGAATGGTTCATTTCAAATCAGTATCGTTACGATTCATATCCCCGTAACTCATCGCAGGTTTATCTTGGTGAATATGCATCATGGGGAAACACAATGCGCAACGCCATCGCCGAAGCAGTTTATATGATCTCTCTTGAACGTAATGGCGATATTGTAAGAATGGCTTCTTATGCTCCTATGTTAGCGAAAAAAGGATTCATACAGTGGAAAATAGACATGATCTTTTTTGATAATGTAAAAATCTATCCCACAGTGAATTTTTATGTGCAAAAAATGTTCATGACCAATCAGGGAGACACCTATTTTAATAATGTGATCTCAAAGGATGTAAAAGATTCAACACTGGCAGCGTCATGCGTTTTTGACAGCAAAAGCAGAGATATAATCCTTAAAATGGTAAATGCCGGGAATGTATCAAGGACCATGAAAATTAACCTGTCAAACTTTAAAAATATAGTACCAGATGCTCAAAAATCTGTCCTGACCGTCAATGCTGGTGCAGAAAATACGTTTGAGAATCCCGAAAAAATAGTTCCCGGATTATCAACTATAAAAGTGAGTTCAAAATTTGAATATTCTGCTCCGGCCAGTTCACTAACAGTCGTAAGAATCAAGACTAAAAATTGAGAGTGACAAAAGAGTAAAAGCCAATAAAAGTACAACCTATGAAAAATATCAAACTGACTATATTATTAGTATGGTTTACACTTACAACAATAGTTGCTTATTGCCAGTCGTGGACAGCAGATAACGGTAACGGCACCTATACAAACCCCTTGTTTTATGACGAGTTCTCCGATCCGGATATTATCCGTGTCGGAGAAAATTTTTACCTTACCGGCACTACAATGCATAGTATGCCAGGATTGCCGGTAATGCATTCTAAAGATCTCGTTAACTGGAAGTTTATCGGGTATGTCTTCGATACATTGAATCTGGGACCCGAATTTCGTCTTGCAGGTGGTAAAGAGGCTTACGGACAGGGCGTATGGGCCCCTTGCATACGTTACCATAACGGTACTTTCTATATTTTTACCAATGTCAACGGGCACGGGATGCAGGTATTTATGTCAAAGGATCCCAAAGGTCCATGGGAGCATAAACCCATGAATACGGAAATCTACGACTTATCAGTTTTATTCGATGATGATGGTAAAATTTATGCAGTTTACAATTATGATGAGGTACGGTTGGTTGAGCTTAAACCCGATCTGAGCGGAACTGTTGAGGGTAGTGAACACGTGATTATTCCCAAAGGAAATGCAATGGGAGAGGGCCATCATATGTATAAAATCAAAGGAAAATACTTCATATTAAGCGCCAATTACTCTCCGGTAGGCCGTATGCAATGTGCACGTGCCGACAAGCCATATGGACCGTACGAAACAGTGGTCATAAGTACTGAAGAAACAATGGGAACCCAGCGTGGCTGGTGGCATAATAATTTTGGACTTGGCTCGCCGGTTCCTGAGCCAGGACACAAATTCAGCATATTTAAACCCTCAGAAAATGACTTTGGCGCAGTACCAATGCATCAGGGCGGAATTGTTGACTTGCCAAATGGCGATTGGTGGGGCTTTTCAATGATGGACTTCAGGTCGGTAGGTCGCACCACTTTTCTTTCTCCTGTTACCTGGCAGGATGGCTGGCCATACTACGGAATACCTGGAAATCTGGGAAGATCGCCCCGCACCTGGTTAAAACCAAATGTTACTGCAGTTACAACACCTTCTGCTCCATACCAGCGAAACGATGATTTTTCAGGTCCGAAGCTTCAACCTGTCTGGCAATGGAATCACAATCCTGTCGACTCAAAGTGGGAACTTAACAAAAAATGCGGTTCATTGCGGTTGCATACAATGCCTGCAAAAGATTTTCTTTGGGCCAGAAATACACTTACCCAACGTGTTATTGGCCCCGTTTCGTCAGCCACCACAATACTCAATGCAAATGGCCTGAAACCCGGAGACCTGGCAGGTCTGGCATTTTTAAATATGCCTTATGCCAATATCGGTGTAGTCCTGAAAAATGACGGATTTGTACTACTTTATTACGACCAGTACAAAAATAAAACCATCGAGGAAAAACTTCCGTCAGGAAAAGTAAGCCTTCGTGCTACCGGCAACTATGAAGAGGATATTGCACAGTTTAGTTACAGTACCGATGGGACTTCATTTGTTGATATTGGAGATTCAATTCGTCTGCCTTACCAGCTGAAAACATTCCAGGGCTCACGTTATGCGCTATTTGCTTATAATACAACCGATAAGGAGGGAGGATATGCCGATTTTGAAGATTTCAAACTTGTTGAACCATTGGCTGACAGGTCGAAAAATATTCCTGTTGGGAAGATTATTATATTGACCAATTTGGCGACAAATATGCCTGTGTGGGCCAATCCACATGGTATGATGTCTTCAACCCGACCTGATTCGCCCGAATCAACTGGCACAGGATGTCAGTTCAGGGTGTATGATCGGGGTAAGGGAAGAGTAGCACTCGAAGCACTGAACGGAACAGGTTTCCTGACTGTTGTCGGAATTGCTATTTCGGGAGATGTCAGAATGATGAAAGAAGAATCTGAAGGCAGTTTGTTTCAATGGCAGGATATGTTGCATAACCAGTGCATGCTTTTATCAGTTAAGACCAACCGGTATCTCGGACTGATCCCGGGAAGCGGCGACCCCTATTCTGCCGACCGGCAAGGAACCCTTCCAAACCGTAAGGACGGCACTGTACTTTTATGGAAAACTATTGCTGAATAATATTGATTGTAACACTTTTTACGCTTGTCGGATTTTCAATTATTAAATATCAAAATCCCAAAGGCAGTACATATTACCAGAGGGGTAAAACATTTTAAATAGTTCATTATGAACTTATATTGAGCTGAAATGAACTTTACAAATTTAAATTATTATGAGAGTGAAAATCAAGTTAATCTGGATTGCAAACTTTTTGTGTCTGATATTCCTTATTTCAGAAAATAATATAATTGCACAGAAAACACATAGTGATAACGGCGATGGTACATATACCAATCCTGTTATCGCTGCAGACTTTCCCGACCCGGATGTTATCCTGGTAGGTGACACCTATTATATGGTTACTACCACCATGTTTATTTTCCCCGGTGTTACGGTTTTGCGATCACACGATCTCGTGAACTGGGAGTATTGCAGCAATGCTGTTCCCCGATTCGATTTCAGTCCATGCTACAATCTCGATGGTTGCAACAGGTATGGGCATGGTCAATGGGCAACGAGCATAAAATACAACCATGGTAAATTTTATTTGCTCTTCATAACACTCGATGAAGGCGGGTTTATTTGTTCAGCAGCTAAAGCAGAAGGACCCTGGGACATAAAAAAGCTGCCAGAGGGATTTTATGACCCGGGATTATTCTTTGATGAAGACGGAAGAATTTATGTGGCGCATGGTTATGGTAAGATATCCATTACTGAGCTCGATCATAACTTTGCACCTGTCAGTAAGGATTCGCTGGTATTTACAGGTGACATCCGTGGCGGAATCGAAGGAACCCATGTTTATAGAATAAATGGTTACTATTTTCTATACTGTACATACGGAGGTGTTGATGGCATTCAGGTAGCGCTGCGTTCCAAAAATATCTACGGACCATATGAGGAAAAGGTAGCTATAAGAGATTCCACTCCCGGAATAAACTTTGGCATTCACCAGGGAGCACTTATTAAAACACAAACCGGTGAATGGTGGACAATGCTTTTTGTTGATAACGGGCCATTCGGACGTTTTCCATCTTTACATCCGGTAACCTGGATTGACAATTGGCCTGTAGTTGGAGTTGACGGGAAAGGTGTTATTAAATATAAAAAACCCAATATAGGGAAAGAATATCCGATTCTCGATTTACCTGCTTCCGTTGAGTTTAATAAACCTACTTTGGGGATGCAGTGGGGTTGGAATCATAATCCTGACCCTGATAAATGGTCACTTACCCAGCGACCGGGTTACATGAGATTGACAACTACCAGAATTGTCGATGATCTGCGCGAAGCCCCAAATATGCTTACCCAGCGTCCTTATGCCAGTTATGATAAACAGTTGCCAACCACCGGAGTAACAAAACTGGAAACAGAAAATATGAAGGATGGCGATATTGCAGGTCTGGCTGTTTTTCAGGATCCTTATGCATATATCGGAGTGAAACAGGAGAATGGAGTGAAACAGCTCATAATGGTAAATAATGGTGAAACCATAGCATCTGCTCCCATGAAAGGAAAGACAGTTTATTTAAGGACGATTGCATCGGGCAGCTCAAAGAGAGCAATATTTGAATATAGCTTTGACAATAAGCAATATACATCGCTCGGTAATGAATTGTTGATGAAATTTAACCTCACTATTTTTACCGGAAATAAATTTTGTCTCTTTAATTATGCAACCAGGGTAACCGGTGGGTCTGCAGACTTTGATTGGTTCAGGACCGATGTGGGTTGGCAAGACACTGACATCAAATAGATGACATAGTATTGTATTGTATATCAAACAGATTTTTCAAAGAACATCGATGACTGGACAAAAACCGGCTAGGGAGAGTGGTCGGTTAATAACGGCGTTTTAAGACAATCAGCAATTACCCAGGGAGTCACTGCTTACGTTGGTGATATGTCATGGAAAGATTATACGATAACTTTAAAAGCACGCAAACTTTCAGGTGAAAATGGTTTCCAGATTTATTTCCATAACAATGGGAATAGTGGGCGTATCCGTTGGGATATTGGAGGCTACAACAATTCAACTAACGAGATGCAAATCGGTTTGAAATCGGAAAGTATAAAAGGTGCTGTCGAAACCGGGCGTTGGTATGATGTAAAACTCGAAATACTTGGCAATTCGGTTAAAGGTTATCTTGATGGGCAGTTGGTTCAGAAAGTTTCTGCCGGTAGCTTTAATACAAAAGAGCTTTGCGTGAGTGCTTCCCGCGATGATAAGTCTGGTAATATCATCCTTAAAGTTGTAAATGCTTTTTCAGGGAGTGTTGATACACAGATTGACTTTAAAGGTGCCGGGGCTCTTTCAGGGAGCGGTAAGGCTATCATACTTTCCTCGGCAAGCCCGTTGGATGAGAATTCATTGGATGAGCCCACAAAAGTATCGCCCAGGATTGAATTGGTTAAGATCTCAGGCAAAACCCTTAAGAGATCATTCCCCGGAAATTCATTGACCATCATTCGTTTAGCAACATCCATCGAAAATAAGAAGTAGAATTTTGGTGAGAATAGTGTTTTTACATGGAATAATTACCCGTGATTGGTGTTGGAAATGAGGATTTATTATACAAAAACGCAATGACCTTCGAAGATCTGCGGAATGGAAAGTAGATAGATCGAGATACTCTGTTTTTTAAGAACTCTACTGATTAGTAGAGACTTAAAGTATTTTACAGTATTTTTTAAGTGTCAATCCCAGTTCATAAGCAAAGGTGCGGATAGCTTCAATGTCTCTTTCGTTTTCGGGCATAGAACGCCATGTCTGAATCTTAGCTGTGGGGGGCTCATACATTGGTACCATTTCGGCGGCTTCTAGTAGATTGGCGCAATATTCTGCTGCTTCCAGTATCTCATCAGAAGATGTCTTTCTGATCCTGGAACCAGTTGGTTCATCTTTGAGAGCTTTTTCAAGCATTTCCAATGCTTTGTCTACATGACCTTCTTTATTTGGATTGGGTTTAATGCTTGTTTTGAGATCCCTGTTTCTGTAGAATCCAAATAACGCGGCAATTATCGATGGGTCACGGATAGTACCATCGGGGTAAACAAGACCGTGAATATCACTCCAGTATCCCTGAACCATCAGCTCAAAAACATACCAGCCCATTTTATGATTTTCACAGATCTCAAGCGCCATATCATAGGAATTAGCTCTTCCAATGCAACCCAATTCGCTGTTAATTATTGGTTTGTTATATTTATTTGCAAATTTTTCAGCTTCGATGTATGAATTTTCAACTTTCTTCCTGGTAGGAAGATAATCGTGGAATGAAATAACATCGACCAGGTCACCAGCCATTGGAATGTCAGCAGCAAAAGTATGTCCTACAGTTATTGCATTTCGTGGGTCAAGCTTCTTGACATAACTGCAATAATACCTTACAAAATCATTAACCTCGCTTTCCCTTTTCTGCTTTTCTTCAGGAGGTGATTTCAACAGGTAGTCGTTCCAGCTGGGTTCGTTCATAATATCCCATATCAGAAGGCCCGGTTCATTTTTGATTGCGTCCACAATTGCTTTTACATACTTATTTGCAGTAGTATCTCTGAATTCATTGATCAGGGTTGCAGGATTAAGGTTATTGCCGTTAAACAGTACAGGCATGGTTGTAATGCCAAAACTGAATGCCGTACGTACATAGTTCCTGAGTTTTTCGATATAACTTTTGGGGTCCTGGTTATATCCCCTGTAACTTAGCCATATGCGGGTACTGTTGATATGGAGTCTTTTTGCATATCCCAGATCCCTTTCAATAGTTTTCTGATCACCTGACCATCCTCCGGGATAGCAGATCCCCCGAATAAAACTGTAATCTTTCAACGGCTCCGAAGCTGAACTATTTATACTAAATATCCCTGAAAGAAGAAAAAATACCACGGAAATAACTGAAAGTTTTTTCATTTTGAAATATTCTATTGATTTATAATAATTTTTGAGAATCTAAATTTACCAAAGATTATTGTTCAGCACAACATATTATCCTAATAGTGCACGATATATTTATTACTATCATAATTTATAATTTCGGATGTATCTATTAATTTAATAAAGTACTTTATGCTTACTTTTATTTGCCGGGGAATGCATAATCTGTTTTTATTGTTTCCAGAAGAATTTTGAAATACTCAATAGCATTATTTCAGCTGCACCAGTGACAGATTATTGCTTTCAGTTGGGCAAATTTATACAATATACAGGGCAAAAACCTCTTGACGCTCTTGATATACACATCTACATCAGAGCAACATTACATAATAATTCGGAACCGTTCCTACGGATGAAATTAATTTATACATTTACATTTTACAGGCTTTCCCAAACAGATTATTATTTTAAGACTTATTAATATCAATTTATGAAGACAATATATTTTGGTTTAGTAGTGCTTTTTGCTTTTTCTATAAATATCACTGCTTCTGCACAGGTGAAGCAAGCGCAAAACCCTGTTATATTTGCCGATGTTCCCGACATGTCAATGATTAGGGTGGGTGACACTTACTATATGAGCAGCACCACAATGCACATGAGCCCCGGAGTACCTATCATGAAATCAAAAGACCTCATTAACTGGCAGATTGTCAGCTATGCATATGATATCCTTGGAGATGTTGATGATCTGAATCTCATTAATGGCAAAAACTCTTATGGAAGAGGTTCATGGGCCAGCTGTATCCGTTATCATGATGGTACTTTTTACGTTTCAACCTTTTCACAGACAACAGGAAAGACTTATATCTTTTCAACAAAGAATATTGAAAAGGGACTATGGAAAACATCCTCATTCAGCCCAAGCTATCACGACAATACATTATTTTTTGACGACGACGGTCGCGTTTATCTGATAACTGGCAATAAAAAACTTACCCTTGTTGAACTTAATACTGATTTATCAGGAGTCAAAACTGGCGGAGTAAATCAGGTTATAATTGAAAATTCAAGTGCACCATCAGGAAATGACAGCGGGCTGGGAGAAGGTTCACAATTATTCAAGGTCAATGGTAAGTATTATCTTTTTAACATAACCTGGCCAAAGGGAGGTATGCGTACTGTAGTTATTCACAGGGCAGATAAGATAACCGGCCCGTGGGAAGGAAAACTTGCCCTTCAGGATAAAGGGGTGGCTCAGGGAGGGCTTGTTGATACTCGCGATGGCAAATGGTTTGCATACCTGTTCCGCGATTTTGGATCTGTTGGACGTATACCATATCTTGTCCCTGCAAAATGGGAAGATGGCTGGCCGGTTTTAGGTATTGATGGGAAAGTTCCTGATAGACTGGATCTTCCTGCAAGTAAAGGCTTAATTCCTGGTATCGTAGCCTCTGATAAGTTCAAACGCCGCAAGGGAGAACCGGCTCTCCCTTTAGTCTGGCAGTGGAACCATAACCCCGACAATAAACTTTGGTCAGTTACTCAGCGGAAGGGTTACCTCAGGCTGACAACAGGGAGAATTGACACTATTTTTGTCGCAGCAAGGAATACGCTAACTCAGCGTACCTTCGGACCTGAATGCTCGGGTTCAACATCGATAGATATTTCAAACATGAAGGAAGGCGATTTTGCCGGACTAGCTCTTTTACAGAGAAAATTCGGACTGGTAGGAGTCAGGTACAACAATGGGACTAAATCGATTGTGATGGTAAACGCCCAATCAGGCAGACCTGTCGAAGCTCAGAGTGTTCTATTGACACAAAAAACCGCATATCTGAAAGCTGAATGCGATTTCAGGGATCGTGCCGACATAGGTTATTTCTTTTACAGCCTCGATGGCAAAACATGGATACCTATCGGAACACAGCTTAAAATGGAATATTCAATGCCCCACTTTATGGGTTATCGCTTCGGATTGTTTAACTATGCTACAAAGACCCCCGGTGGATTTGTCGATTTCGATTTTTTCCATATAAACGACCAGATTACAAAAAAGAATTAAATGGCTATGGCAGATACAGCGACACTACCGATACAGAGGAAACCTGGTTCAGGGTCGGCCGGGTGAATAATATACTCGACAACCTTATTGCCCAGAAAAAAGCCGTGCCGATGGTCGTAGTTATGCCTTATGGAAATATATCTGTCGGTTCATCTGCCGAAGCGCCTAGTCCATCATCAGGTGGCGCTGCCGACATGTATAGAGTATTCAATGAAGATCTGGTCGGAAGCATAATGCCTTATGTGGAGGAAAATTACCGTCATATACCCAACAGGAATAGCCGGGCAATCGGCGGATTATAAAGGGGTGGAGGACAGTCATTGTTTGCAGGTTTTGCAAATTTCGATAAATTTGCATGGATATGTGGATATAGCGCTTATCTGACCCCGGAAGTTTTCGAACAAAATTTCGCGAAAATTTCTGCTGATCCAAAAATAACGAACAAACAGTTGAAGCTGTTATGGATTGATGTAGGAGACGAAGACGACCTGTACAAACTAACCGCTACATTTATTGATTATCTTAAGGGAAAGAATATAGAACAAAAGAACCTGATTACAACAGGCGGTCATACATGGATGAATGCCAGGCATTATTTCACTGAAATTGTTCAGATGTTTTTTAAATAATGTGACTGGTTTTGTAAAAATATTTATTATTTATTTATAAACCAACAACTTAAAAATAGTCACAATGAAAAGAGATGTTAAAAACAGCTATGTTTCTGGTGGAGTGCCAGGGCAAAAGATAAAAGCCTTGGGCAAGATATTCAAAAAGTTATCGGTAATGATTATTACAGGTGCTTTCATTATTTTATTCTCAAATATTTCCTTTGGCCAAAAACTGCAATTGAATGATTTAGGATATTTTGAAACCCCCGGGGTGAACATATTTGTCTATAGCAATCAATACACCGGGATGTTCAATGATGAAAAAAATGCAGGGATAGAAATTATTCATCATGGTGTAAGAACCTCTACTGGTGGTGCGGTTAGGCTACAGAACACCCCTGAACAATGGGATTTGGTGCCTACTGTGGTTGACAGGAAAATTGATAAAGCAACCAACACAATTAGTTTGGGATTAAGATACAACGATTATGATTTTGATTCAAGGATAAGTGTTACCCCTAAGGATAATGGAGTACTTATAACTGTTATTCTTGATAAACCTCTTCCTGAAAAACTTGAAGGTCGCGCAGGTCTGAATCTTGAATTTATACCGTCTTCATATTTTAGAAAAACCTACCTGGTTGATGGAAAGCCAGGTGAATTTCCCTTATACCCGTCGAGTTCTACAAAAATGGAGCCGCTGAGTAATAAAATACTTCAATATGCAGGTCATTCAACATTTGATGACAGGGGAAGAAAAGAATTTATTGTTCCAGGTCCGCTTGCAACCGGTAAAACAATTTTAATGGCACCTGACGATCCTGAAAATTTTGTGAAGATTCAGGCATTAGACGCAGAATTGATGCTCTTTGACGGACGTAATCTGGCGCAAAACGGTTGGTTCATCGTTCGTAGTTTGCTACCCGCAAAAAAAACTGGAAATGTCCTGCAGTGGTATCTTGAACCAAATGCAATACCGAACTGGAAAAGAGCTCCTGTAATTCAGTTCTCACAGGTCGGTTATCATCCTGGCCAGGAAAAAATCGCTGTTATTGAACTTGATAAGAATGATACCCCGTTAACAAAAGCATCACTTTACCAGGTAACTCCTGAAGGAAAATTCGTTGAGAAATTAACGGCTAACGTGGCTCAATGGGGCAAATACTTAAGATATAATTATCTGAAATTTGATTTTACTTCTGTCAAAGATCCGGGAATTTATTTTATAAAATATGGTGACCAATCAACCAATACTTTTATTATTGATCCCAAGGTCTATAAAGAGATATGGTATCCTACGATGGATGTCTGGTTCCCTGTACAGATGGATCATATGATGGTTAATGAAGCATACCGGGTCTGGCATGGAGCTCCTTTTCTTGATGACGCACTTCAGGCACCAATAAATCATCAGCATTTTGACGGCTACAGGATGAGTGGTGTTACAGATACAAAGTATAAACCCCTGGAACATATTCCGGGTTTGAATGTCGGCGGATGGTTTGATGCAGGAGACTTTGATATTCAGACTGGATCACATGTAAGCGTTTTATTAAACTTCGTTGATGCATGGGAGAAATTCAAAGTGGACCGCGATGAAACATTTATTGATCAGGCAACCCGTTACGTTGATATTCACCGTCCTGATGGCAAACCCGATATCTTACAGCAAATAGAACACGGAGCTCTGAACGTGGTTGCACAGGTTGAAAATATCGGACATCCGGTCAGAGGTATTATTGTTCCAAATCTTCATCAGTATCATCATCTGGGTGACGCTGTCGATGAAACAGATAACCTCCCATATAATCCTGATCTTAAACCATACGAATCAGATGGAAAGTCTAGCGGAACTATGGATGACAGATGGGCATTTACAAACAGATCTGCTTTCCTCGACTATTCAACAGCCGGTGCTTTAGCTGCCGCAAGTCGCGCGCTGAAAGATTATAATAAATCTCTGGCGGATAGATGTTTAGCCGCAGCAAAGAAAATGTGGGATGAAAACTTCGATAAACCTCAGAATACTAATCAGCCGGGAGGACAGATGTTTGGTGCCGGAAGTGAAATGTCTGCAGCTCTTCAATTATTTATAACAACAAAAGATGATAAATACTCAAAGCGGTTTCTTGAATTATTGTGGCCATCTCTCGACAGATCAGTTGCAGGCAGAGGAGGTATATCTTTGGCATTACAGGCATTGCCTTATATGGACAATGATTTTAAAACAAAACTAAGAGGCTATGTCGTTAAATATAAGGAAACTATAGATGGATATGGTAAAGAGAATCCGTATGGAGTACCTATTATCTCAAGAGGTTGGGGCGGAAATAGCGGTGTTATAAGCTTTGCCATTACCAACTATTATGCTTATAAAGCCTTCCCTGATATTATCAACCCTGAATATGTATATAAAGGGCTGAATTACATATTCGGCTGTCACCCATATTCAAATATCTCTTTTGTATCTGCTGTAGGAACACGTACAAAGGAAATAGCCTACGGCAATAACAGAGCTGATTTCACCTTTATTGCCGGTGGAGTTGTTCCAGGCTTGTTGTTATTTCAACCCGATTTCCTGGAAAACAAAGAGGATTGGCCTTTCTTCTGGGGCGAAAATGAATATGTGATAGATATCTGTTCTGCATATGTTTTCCTCTCAAATGCCGTTAACGAAATGGTAACTAAATAGTCGATCCTAAAAAAGTATTTAAAGTGTTGATTATTAACAATTAGTGTTAATAACTATGGTTGATAATCTGCAAGGTAATGAGTAAATTCGTTAAAAACCTTGAAATATGAAAGGAAAAATTATTAAGAATCCACAGTTGAATGTTTTTCAAATTCCCTTGGTGAGTGTAATCAATATGGTTCATGAGAAAGAAGTACTTATTGACACAACAGTACAGGAAAAGAACATTACATTCCCGACCGACTCAAAACTTCATAAGAAGATAATAGAGGGTTGCCGGAAGATCGCTGAAAAAGAAGACATAACGTTGAGACAAAGTTATAAGCGTATAGTAAAGCAATTAATGATTGATCAGCGATTCCGGGAGCATCCGAAGAAGCGGAAAAGGGCCAATGCGGCTGCTCGTAAACTTAAAACCATCGCAGGCCGGTTGGTAAGAGACGTTGAACGTGGTCTTGATGACATAGATCGTTTGAACTGTTATGATGAGCAACTCTGGTTATACTACCGTGTACTTGGACAGAAAAGAGATGACAATAACAAGTTATACAGTTTTCATGCTCCTGAGGTAAAGTGTATCTCAAAAGGCAAAGAGCATAAGAGGTATGAATTTGGTAATAAGAGCAGTTTTGTTCTAACCAAGAAAAGTGGAATAGTAGTTGGGGCAATGGCATTTGAAGATAATATTTACGATGGACACACTCTTAAACCGCAATTGGCACAGGTTGAAGATCTTTTGGGTCGACTACCTGAAACTGCCCTGGTTGACAGAGGTTGTAAGGGCCGAAAAAGCATTCTGGGAGTCAACATTAATATACCAGGCTCAGGAAAAGGTAAAACCGCATATCAAAAAGCCAAAGACAGAGAGCGGTTCCGTACGAGAGCGTTGATAAAACCAATTATAGGACAGGACATTAAGACAAGATCACCGAATGCTTAGAAACTACCTCTTTGGTGTCGAAGGTGACGTGAAAAACAAGCTTCTAGGAGGAGCCGCATTCGTATGATGAAGATCCTAGTGAAAATCCGTAAATAAATTATCTTTGTCTAAACCGGATTTTACATTTATTGTTTTGGGAATCCTGTAGTATTTCACTGAATTATTAAAAAATTATTTCTTGAGGTTGATTATTTAAGTTAATGATTATTTATTAATCAAACTTGCAAATATTGAATGCACCAACACAATATCATAATAATAAGCTACATAGGGCTTGCTTCATGCCATTAAATTAAGTTATTATATGATGAAAAAACTTGATCTCATCTGTACAACGGTGATCGGTACTACAGGAATATTTTTCTGAACATCGGTTTTGTCAAAGGCATTCTTCCAGAAAAAGGCTATTGACAAAATTGTTTTGGCAGTTATCGGATCTGTCGAACGGGGGCTGGGTTAATACAGGTTTTTGTTTCAAATAAAAATTGCTTTACTTAAAAAAAATATTGTAATTATGAAAAGACTGAATTTTATATTATTGATTTCATGTCTTGTTTCAGTATTTCAGTCCTTCTCTCAGGACAAAATTAAAGAGGTCACACAAGATGAAATGAGCTGGTGGTATAATGTGCCGGCAACAAAATATTGGGAAGGACTTCCAATCGGGACAGGACGGTTTGCCGCAATGATTTTAGGAAAGACTTCGGAAGAAGTTATTCCTTTCAATGATGAAACATTATGGACAGGAGGCCCTTATAATCCCAATAATCCAAATGGTCCAGAAATCTTGAAGAATGTTCGAAAATATGTTTTTGAGAAGGATTGGGTAGCGGCAGATAATGAAGCTGAAAAACTGGCCAGTATGCCAATGAGCGTACAATATTACCAGCCAATGGGTCGATTGAATGTACAATTTACTGGGCATGATCAAAATAAAGCAAAAAATTACTGCAGAAAGTTAAACATGGACAGTGCACTGGTTACAGTTTCATATCAATTGGAAGGAGTGAGTTATAAAAGAGAAATTTTTGCAAGTTATCCCGACCAGGTTATTGTTATGCGGTTAACTACCAATAAAAAAGGTTCAATTAATTTTTCCACCTGGTTATCCAGTCTTCAACCTTCAGCTGTTTCACGTATTGAAAACGGAGTAATAATTATGGAAGGTACAACAATTGAGAATACCACCAACCCTTTTAACTTACGTATATTACCAGCACAAATGAAGTGGCAGTCAAGGTTAAAAATAATTCAGGAAGGAGGAAGTTTAACAGATTCAGGCAATTATAAAATTAAGATTAAAGATGCCAATTCAGTCACTTTTATTCTGGCAGGAGCCACTAATTGGAAAAGCTGGAATGATATTTCGGTAAATGAAAAAGAAAAATGTAACAACTATATTTCTCAAGCATCCCAATACTCTTACACTCAACTGAAAGAAAGACATGTAAAAGATTATTACCCTTTATTTCATAGCTGTAAAATTGACCTCGGCAAGAACGAAAATTCAAAACTAAATACTACAGAACGTATGGAGAAGTTGAGAGCAGGAGGTGATGATCCGTTATATATTTCTCAATATTTCCAGTATGGAAGATACCTTCTGCTTGCAGGAGCCAGAGAAAATACATTAGCTTTTAATAATCATAATATATGGTTGGATGACATAGCCGGCAGGTGGAGAGGCCGCTGGACCTTGAATATCAATATTCAGGAATGCTACTGGCCTGTTGAAAACACAAACTTGCCGAATATAAACGAATCATTACTGCTTTTCACAGAAAATTTGGCAGAGGCAGGAAGCAGAACTGCAAAAGAATTATATGGATGTAAGGGCTGGACAGCTCATCATGGAACTGATATTTGGTTCAATACAGCGCCTACCGATGGAAATCCTCAATATGCAACTTTCCCCGTAGCTGGTGCATGGTTAATGCAACAACTTTTCGATCACTACTTATATGACCTTGACATTAATTACCTCAAAAGAATTTATCCCTTATTAAAAGGGTCAGCAGAATTTATGATTGATTTTTTAATAAAAGATCCGGAAACAGGATGGCTTGTCACCTGTCCTTCAACTTCTCCCGAAAATAGTTTTTTTACGGATAAAGGGGAGAAATGCTCGGTATCACAAGGGACAACTATTAGTAATGCAATTATCTACTGCTTATTCCGAGATTGTATAAAGGCTTGTAGAGATTTAAATACAGATGATGATTTCAGAAATAAACTGGAGGAAGCTATCACCCAGTTACCACCATATCAGATTGGGAGGTTTGGTCAATTACAGGAATGGTTTTATGATTTTAAAGAAACTGAGGTGACACATAGACATCTGTCTCATCTTTTTGGAGTATATCCGGATGACGAAATTGCTCTGAGAAAAAACCCTGACCTGATAAAGGCTGTGGATGTGGTGCTTAAACGAAGAGGAGACCTCAATGATGGATGGTCAGGTGCATGGAAAATAAATCTTCACGCCAGATTGGAAGAAGCTCAACCTGCATACAATATACTTAAAAGGATGCTTACGGCAATCAGTCTTCACCCATCCTCGGCAGATAGTCGCATTACACCTTCTTTCGAGGGTAACCAGGGTATACAAGGTGTAACGGCTGGAATCGGTGAGATGTTGATGCAAAGTCATTCGTCTGAAATATCAATATTACCGGCATTACCGGAAGAATGGCAAAATGGAGGTATACAAGGGCTTAGAGCAAGAGGTGGATACAATGTTACGATTTTCTGGAGTGGAGGTAAGTTGAAGAATGCACTTATTTATTCAAAATTTAATAACATATGCAGGGTGCGTACAAAAGGCGATGCAAAGATTTTATCTGAAGGCAAAAAAATAAAAACATACAGTCCGGAAAAAAATGTATTGGAATTTCATTCGGAAGCTGGAAAATCTTATGAAGTAATTAGTTTATAAGGAACCTCGATGTATTAAACTAAAATTGTCAGAGCGTTAATTTTACAATAGCTTTTTACAAGCGATCTAACGATTAATTTTAAGATTAATAATTCTATACTTATGAAACCCACATGTTTGTGAATACACAAAATTATAATAATTAGCTACATGTGGGTTCTACCGCTTTGCGGGATAGGCTATCAAATAATTAAGATCAAAATTTTATTATAATGAAAAGACGTGATTTCATCAGTAAAACGGTTAACGATGCTGTAGGAATATCTCTGGGAGCGCCAGTTCTGTCAAAGGCTATCTTCCAGAAGGGGGCGAACGATAAAATTGTCCTGGCACTTATCGGATCTGGTGGACGTAGTCTGGGAACCATTATTAGTACCTGTAAAGCAAATGCGAACGTTGAAATAAAAACTGTATGTGATGTAAAGACAACCAGAGTTGAACCGGTTAGTAATGGAGTGACAACTGCCCGGGAAGTTTTTGATGATATACAAATATCAGTTCTTCGACCAGAACCAAAGCTGATAGATAAAAACAAAACACTTAATTATTAACATCTTATCTGAAAAAAATGGAAAAAAGAATATGTAAGAACTCCGGTATAGAATTGTCTTTAATTGGAACCGGTTGTTGGGCTTTTGGTGGCGGAGAATACTGGGGTGACCAAAATCAAAAGGATGTTAACGATGTGGTTCATGCTTCAGTTGATATGGGCATAAATTACTTTGATACAGCAGAGGCTTATAATGAAGGAAGGAGTGAATCTTCATTGGGGGAATCACTTAATGGAATCTCAAGGGACAAGTTTTTGATCGGGACGAAAGTTAGTCCTTCTAATTGTTATAGAGAAACATTGATAAAGCATTGTGAGGCTTCATTGAAACGTCTTCAAACGGATTATATAGATATATATATGATACATTGGCCATTGCACCCTCATTCAATTAGGCATTTTACTAATGAAATTCGTATTATTGAAAGTCCCCCAGGAATCGAAGAAGCCCTCGAGGCAATACATATTTTAAAACAGCAGGGGAAAATACGAAATTTTGGGGTTAGTAATTTTAGTCGCAATCGGCTTAAAAGCTTACCTCTTGAAGAAATTGCAGTAAATCAACTTCCATATAACCTACTTTGCCGTGCAGTTGAATATGATGTCTTACAATTATGTGAGGAAAATGGTATTGGAGTTATTAGTTATATGGCATTATTACAAGGAATATTGGCAGACATTTATCCTTCTCTGGAAGATATACCCGTATGGCAACGGCGTACCCGCCACTTTAGCTGTAAAAGCACGAAAGAATGCAGGCATGGAGAAGAAGGAGCAGAAGAAGAGACCAACGCTGCATTAGAAGGTATAAGACGCATATGTAAAGAATCAGGTTTTTCTATGGCAGAAATTGCCATTAAGTGGATTTTGGAAAATTCTGCAATCACCTGTGCATTAGTAGGTTCAAGAAATGTCAGTGAATTGGTAGCAAATATATTTGCAGTTCAAAACCCTTTGAATAAAGAGATCAAGGCAGAATTAGATAGGGCTACTCTTCCTGTAATGGAGAAACTTGGCAATCATTTTGATTATTACGAAAGTGCTGAAAATGATCGGACCATATAAGCACACATTTAAAAAAGATTAAATACTGGCTATAAGATTGGTTCCTTAAGCGAGAGGCTGGCCTAAGATTGAAACACGGCTTTTCCAGATAAATAATTTTAAACGAATTAATAAATCAGAATATGAGGCTACGGATAATAAATATTTGCTTTTTCAGTTTAGCTTTTATGGTAAATGCCTGTGCTGTAAAAACACAACAAAACCACGAAATTAAATTACTTATTATCGATGGATTTTCGAACCACGACTGGCAGCGCACTACCAAAACAATTGTTCATCTTCTTAATATGAAAAAAGGATTTAAAATCGATGTTTCAACTTCACCAGATCATACTGCTTCCAAAGAAACGATTGAAAGTTGGAATCCGGACTTTTCGGCTTATGATGTGGTGATGATGAATTGCAACGACATATATAACCCTGTAAACTGGAGCACTGTAACCCGTCAAAATCTGGAGAGATTTGTTGCAAGCGGGGGCGGTTTATATATCTTCCATTCTGCCAATAATGGATTTGTAAACTGGGTCGAATACAATAAGATGATTGGTTTGGGGTGGCGCACAAAGAGCTTTGGTAAAGCAGCCGAAATACAAGAAGATGGCACAATAAAAGTTATTGAAGCTGGCGATGGTGAAAATACCAGTCATGGAGCACGTGTTAATGCATTGGTACACCGGATCGGAAATCATCCAATACAGAAGGGACTTCCGAGAAGTTGGATTTATGCCGACATTGAAATTTATACTTTTGCCAGGGGCCCGATGGAAAATATGACAGTACTGACCTATGCAAAGGATGCCCTTTACAATAAGAATTTTCCGATTGAGTGGGTAGTCAAATACGGAAAAGGAAATGTTTACAACTCGACTCTGGGACACTTTTGGAACGATCAACAAAACCCGGAAGGGATGAGATGTGCCGCTTTTCAAACGGAAATGGTCAGGGCTATACAATGGTTAGCCAAGGCAAAGGTCGATACCAGTGTACCAAACGACTTTCCGGGAACAACAGCCCCTTCCCTGAGGGATAATTTAACTTATTCGATATTGTATTATCCTCATAGTAAATGACAATGTCTGTAACTAATGAATGGTTTGAAGGACAACATAGCGGATATAGAGATAAAGTTTCAATCATTAATGGGCTCTCTTTTAAAGTTGAATCTGGCAGATAATTTCACACAAATATTTTTAAAAGAGAAGAACTGACAGATTCTCAGGCTAGTAGTAGAAGGGAAATTGATAAAAAACGGGGCTTTAGTTTTACAAAAAATCTATACCTCTTAGAAAAATAGGTAATAAATTATTCACTAACAAAGGCATTGAAAAACCTGGTTGTAAGATGCCTTAAAAATTGGTAACTATGAAAGCACTAGTATTGGAAGAGTATAATAAGCTGGTTTATAAAGATGTAGATAAACCTGTGCCTGAAATTGATGAAGTCCTGGTAGAAATCAAAGCTGTTGGTATTTGTGGAAGTGATGTACATGGTATGGATGGGAGCACGGGTCGGCGTATCCCGCCAATAATCATGGGGCATGAAGCATCAGGCGTAATCGTCGAAATTGGTGAAAATGTTACGGGTTGGAACATAGGAGACAGAGTTACTTTTGATTCTACAATATACAGACTTGATGATTGGTATACCCGTAATGGGCACTATAATCTGAGCGATAACAGGATGGTACTGGGAGTCTCATGCAAAGATTTCAGAAGGGATGGCGCATTTGCTCAATTTGTAAATATTCCTGGTCATATTCTTTATCGTATACCTGATGGAGTTTCTTTTGAGCAGGCTGCAATGGTTGAACCGGTTGCCGTAGCATTACATTCAGTAAATCTCTCCGGTATGAAGATTGGTGATACTGCTGTTGTATTTGGATCAGGAATGATAGGTTTGTTTATCATCCAACTTTTAAAGCAGGCAGGGTGCACTGTTGTTGCAGTAGATATGTTGAAGGAAAAGCTGGATATGGCTATTCTGGCTGGAGCTTCTATTGTTCTAAATTCGCTGGAAGACGACGTTCCGGGTGAAATTCGTAAACATACCGAAAACAGAGGCGCGGATTTTGCATTCGAAGCAGTTGGAATAACACAAACCATAAAATCCGCTATTGATAGTTTACGTAAAGGAGCAACTTTGATATTGGTAGACAACCTTTCACCCAATGTTGAATTACCGTTACAAAAGGTGGTTACACAGGAAATTACCTTCAAAGGTTCATGTGCCATTAATGGGGAATATCCAACTGTGCTTGACCTGATTTCAAAAGGGAAAGTCAATGTTGATACTATGATCAGTGCAATAGCTCCGTTATCAGAAGGTGCAGTATATTTCGATAAATTATATAAAAGGGAACAGGGTTTATTAAAGGTGATTCTTAAACCATAATTTATTTTTCATGAATAGTAAATTAAAAACCGGAATTATTGGATGTGGTAAAGTAACAGGCATACATGCCGCTGCCTTAAAGACAATTCAAAAATCGGCATTTACTGCTGTTTGTAGCAGAGATGCGAAAAAATGCCAGGAGTATGCTTCGAGGTATGGAGTAAAAGCCTATACAAATGTTACAGAAATGGTAAGTAAGGAGAAATTGGATATTGTAACAATTTGCACACCACATCCTGCTCATATGGCCCCAACAATAGAAGCTCTGAAAGCTGGTGCCAACGTTCTTATTGAAAAACCGTTGGCTTCCTCACTTGAGGATTGCGATGCAATGCTTGCGGCTTCCAGTGAGACAGGGAAGAAAATCGGTATAATTTCACAAAGAAGATTCTACTCACCATGTCTCCGATTAAAGGAAGCAATAACTTCGGGTAAGATAGGGAAACCAGTTCTGGGAACAGTTTTTATGTTTGGCTGGCGTAACGAAGCCTACTATAAGAGCGATCTATGGAGAGGAAGCTGGAAGGAAGAAGGGGGAGGAGTTTTGGTCAATCAGGCTCCTCACCAGCTGGATTTATTACAATGGTTCATGGGATCAGAAATTGAAGAAATTTATGGTGTATGGAAAAATCTTAACCATCCATATATTGAAGTTGAAGATACTGCACTGGCAATTCTTAAATTCAAAAATGGTGCATTAGGAAATATTATCGTGAGTAATTCTCAAAAGCCAGGCATTTATGGTAAAGTTCATATTCATGGAGATAATGGTGCATCAGTAGGTGTTCAAACAGATGGAGGTGCTATGTTCATTGCGGGTATGACAAGTATACTGGAACCTCCTGTTAATGATCTCTGGACAGTTCCGGGAGAAGAAAATAATCTTCAAGACTGGATAAAGGAGGATTCTGCCTTTTTTGATAGTGTTAATTCAATGGAATACTACCACAGGTTGCAGATTGAAGATTTTATAGATGCATTGATTGATGGAAGAAAACCCATGGTTACTGGAGAAGAAGGACGGGTGACTGTAGAGATATTTACTGCTATATATCGCTCACAAAGAGATGGGAAAGCTGTAAAGTTTCCCTTATTGCCTGAATATGACCGGAATGACTTTGATGGGAGAATTTAATTCTATGGGAAAGAGAGCAAGAATATGCATAGTAGGTAACGGTAATTTTGGCAATATGGTACATTACCCTTCACTGGCTTCTTTGAAGTATGTGGAAATTGTTGGCATTTGTGCTTTTGATGAAGAAAGGCTAAGAGCTACCACAGGCAAATATAAACTCCCATCAAAATGTATATGGGTAGCAAAATCTCAGTTTGATTATCAGAAAATGCTAACTAATCTCCTGCCTGATGGTGTCTATGTTATTGGCCAGCCTGAGAAAATGTTTGATATATGGGTTTGGTGTCTGGAGAATAAGTTTAATCTTTTTATTGAGAAACCAATGGATATAACTATTCACCAGTCCAGGACATTAGCTTATCTGGCTAAAAAGAACAATTGTATAACCCAGGTCTCTCATCAACGAAGGTCAGCTCCATTATTAATTAAAATGAGGGGAAAATGCCTAAAGAAAGGCCCTCTTACACATGCTACAGTTGAGTTTTATAAATTCGACATTCGTCCTCTTTTCTGGGCTCGCGACAGAATGTTAGACGACTTTACCCATGTGGTTGATACTGCTAGATGGGTATGTGGAGGAGAAATTGTAAAAGTTGAATCTCATTGCAGACGTATAATTGTTCCCGATATAAACTGGATTGGGGCAACTTTATACTTTGACAATGGAGCAATCTGTCATGTCATTGGAAACTAGACTTCTGACAGAAGAATTTTTCGTGTCACAATGTATGCACCGGGAATTTGTAGTGAGGTAGAATTAGAAAAGGAAGCATTCCTCTAAGTTGAAGGAAATTCTGAAAGGGAAAGATTTGACGCTAAAGAGATAGCTGGTAGCGACGAATTATTCGTATATGGAGGAGTTCAGAAAAAAAAACCGTGAGTTCATTAATTCACTTAAAACAGGAAAAGACAAAACCTCATCACCGTTTAAAGATACATTAAAAACAATGGAAATTTGTGAAACTATCCTTGCAAAGGCAATGATTGAGGTGATGTAAAAAATGAATTAATACTTTCATTTTCAAAAAAATATGAAAAAAAAATTAAAAAGTGAAGATTTAATAGGGCTCAACGAACCATCAAAAATGCGATGGGCAATGATATCTTTTGCTTTTGTGGCAACTGTATTAAATTATTTACACAGGTTATCATTTAATTATCTGGCAGCCAAAGGAACATTACATGACTTGATACCTGATGATACTTTTGGTTATATAGCATCAGCGTTTTTTATAGCTTATATGATTTCCAATGCTTTTTCCGGTTTTGCAATTGATAAGCTGGGTACTCGTGTCGGTTATTCATTAACTATGGCTTTCTGGACTACTGCAGGAATATTGCATGCTCTGGCAATGTCTCCTTTTCAATTTGGATTTTTCAGGTTTTTATTGGGAATTGGTGAAGCAGGGAACTGGCCTGCTGCAGTAAAGCTCACCTCAGAATGGTTCCCGCCCAATGAACGATCAACTGCATCAGGTATTTTTAACAGTGGAGCCTCTGTTGGCGCTGTGGTTGCGCCTCCTTTAATAGCCTGGCTAGGAACAACATATGGCTGGCAAATAACATTTATTGTTATTGGGGTATTAGGTTATTTATGGCTGGCCTTATTCTGGTTTACTTACTATACACCCAAGAAAGTTGCAAAAGAGGCAAAAGCAAGAACTATCCCTCCATTTAAGTTATTGAAGAACAAATTCGTTTCTGGTCTTACTATATCAAAGGTTTTCATAGATCCGGTTTGGTACTTCATTACATTCTGGATCGGCAGGTATCTTGCCGATGTATATGGATGGAATCTGGCAAAGATAGGATGGTTTGCGATGTTCCCGTTTATTGTTGCTGATTTTGGGAATATTTTAGGCGGCTACTTTACTCAATTTATAATAAAGAAAGGAATTGAAATTCCCAAAGCACGAAAAATATCTGTTACTATTTTTGGGTTAATAATGGCATTATCACTTTTATTGGGACCATTCATAATAAATGGCCCTAACGTTGCTCTGATTATACTAGCTATTGCAGGATTTGGGTATGCTGCTTACACAGCTAATACAATGGCATTTCCATCTGATGTAGTCCCTAAAAGCGCCACAGCCTCTGTATGGGGAATCGCAAGTGTTGGAGCAGGCCTGGGAGGTGTGATTTTTCAGTCGCTATCTGGCGTGGCTATAAAGAATTTATCTACTCATTTTAATTATACAAAAGCATATAGCGCAGTTTTTATAGGATATGGAATTATAACTCTCATAGGATTAGCAATCGTTCTTTTTTCAACGGGGCCACTCGTAAGGGACAAAGAATTGCAAGATTATGTTGATCAGGAGGAGGGAGACGTAGTTAAATTAATTCACTAAAGAATATGTTAAAAACAAATCTTTTACATCCGGAACATGAACTTTGTCTATTGGCCAAGAAGATTGATTGGGACGGATTGGAAAATGAATTTGCTCCACTTTACGGGAAAGCTGGCCGGTATAATATAATCTTTTCTAGATAATGAGAAATTTCCTGTATTTGAGAAACCTATTTCCTGCTTCAATGGGATGATAGCTCCACTGGTCAACTATTCCTTACGCGGCTTTATCTGGTATCAGGGTGAATCGAATGTTAAACGCTACCCTACATATGCAAATAAAATGATTGTGGTATTACAAAGCTAAAAGTACTCCCCTTGCCAACTTCACTTTCCACCCATAATTCACCACCGTGTTTTTCAATAAATTCTTTACAAAGTAACAATCCTAACCCGGAACTTGGTTCTCCTTCTGTCCCTGGCCTGTTAGTTTTTCCACTTAACAGAAACAATTTGTTTTTTAATTCAGGAGTCATCCCAATTCCGGAATCATTGATTTTAACTTCAATGGAATGATCACTTTTATAATCAGCAGTAACGCTTACCTTTCCTCCGACAGGAGTAAATTTTATTGCATTGGAAACCAGGTTACGGATAATACCATCAAACATGTGTTTATCAGCAGTGACCTCGATATCATCAGGGATATTAATTTCCATTTCTATTCTCTTTTTGCTTGCATTTTCAGACAAAATGCCGGTACATGCTTCAATTTTATTCTTAAGGTTAAATTTTTCAGGAGTGAAATCCATTCGGTTACGCACCAGTCTTGACCATTCAAGAAGATTTTCAAGAAGGCTGTAAATATTTGAAGCTGATTTCTTCATACTCTCAATAATGTACTTAACTTCTACCTTTTCCATTGTCAGAATATCTTCAAAAAGCATCTCAGTAGCGCCAACAAATGAACTTAAGGGACCTCTCAGATCATGCGCGAGAATTGAAAAGAATTTATCTTTTTCTGCATTGAGTTCTCTAAGTTCAAGTTCAGCTTTTATTATTGTTGTAATATCCTGATTTACACCATAATTCATTACTGTATTCCCCTTTTCATCTTTTCGAAAAACAAAACATGCCAAAAAATAGCGGACCTCACCATCAAAACGTATAATACGGTGTTCTATTGACAAATTGGTAGTTCCTGATTTTTCTGCTTTCCGGACCATATCACTTGTTGCCTTCTGGTCATCGGGATGTATATACTTTTTGCGGAAATCTTCACTCGGTATAAATGTACCCTGCTCTTTTACTGAGGTACCGAATAAGGAATAGAACCGATCATCCAGGATGAAACCATCCCTGACAGAATCAAATTCCCATATTCCCAGTTTGGCCATATCCAAAGTGTGCTCCAATCGTGACTCACTTTCCCTTAGAGCCTTTTCAGCTGTTTTCAGTCTTGTTATATCCTGGTTTATGCCCCGGTAACCAATTAAATCACCTGATGAATTATAATAAGGGACTCCATTTGTTTCAATATAAATAACGCTTCCGTCCTTATGAATGCTTGAACTCTCAAACCTGATGACAGGTTCACGGTTATTAACTATCTGTCCAAAAATGGCCATTAATTTATCCTTCTCTTCAGGAACCATTATGTCAAACGGTGTTTTCCCTAAAATCTCCTCAGGAAAATAGCCCAGAATTTCAAATACTGTTGGGCTGCAATACGTGTAAATGCCATGCGCATCAACTTCCCAAAGCCAGTAATTTGGTATTAGACCCAGGGATAAAAACCGGGAAGAGTTTTCATCAGATGCCGGTGAACTAACGTTTTTACTTTGTATATTATCTGTTTTCATAAGTAATGTCCAACTATGGAATCCCAATGTTTCACAGGTTAATCATGTAAAATTAATTAAAAACTTAATCCTAATGACATGACCTGTTATTATAACCATTTTGATCTTTTATTCACCCACAAAGGAATTAGCATTTATTATTTTTGAACATAGTTAAAAGTAATAAAAGTTTTTGTTGACATCTATTATAATATAAGTAATAAGTAAAACTCAAAATGATCTTGAATAAATAAATCACAAAAATTCGATGGTTTTTTTTTATTATGTAAGTTAGATTATTGGATTAGTTTATAAAGTCAGGTTAATAAACTAATTTGGATTTGGTTAGTAAGGGTTAGGTATGTCAGGATTGTTCCTGACATACCTTTTGATTTATTTATTTCTCTTTTTTTTAGGCTCAAAAAAATAGTGAACGAAACCATATAAGCTGAAACACAGGAACAAACAGAGGCTTTTTGCATGGCAGTGTAAGAAAAATTAAGAAATTATTGGGAATTATTGGAGCGATAGTGCAAAAACATGAAAAAAGCAAAATCAGAACCTAAAGACCAGGGAATAGTTTTGGTCATTTTACTTAAATCAAACGACGAATTATTAGGGCAAATAAAATAAACAGAAAGTATTTATGAACTATTATAAAAAGCAATCAATGAAACGAATATTATTTTTATTTATGATTTTTATCGGCATAACGAGCACTTATGCCGCAAAGGTTGACACATTAAAGGTGGTAAGTAAGGCGATGAACAAAACCATTTCCAATGTCGTAATTATACCTGATGTAGTTGAAGTCCCTAAAAATGGATTTCCTGTCGTTTATTTACTTCATGGAGCCTATGGGAATCAGAACGACTGGATTACAAAAGTTCCGGCAATTAAAGAATATGCAGATCAATATCAATTGATGATCGTATGTCCGGATGGTGGATTTACAAGTTGGTATTTCGATAGTCCGGTAGATTCAACAATGAAATATGAAACATACGTTTCCAAAGAATTGATAGCAGCAATTGATTCGAAATATCATACTATTGCGGATAAAAAAGGGAGAGCCATTACAGGATTGAGCATGGGAGGACATGGTGCCTTTTTTCTGGCATTCCGGCATCAGGATGTTTGGGGCGCTGCCGGCAGCATGAGTGGAGGTTTGGATATTCGCCCATTCCCCAATAGTTGGGACATTCCTAAACGATTAGGCAGTTATGCAGTGAATAAGGAAGTATGGGAAAATAGTACCGATGTAAATCTGGTCTATTTACTCGATGGCAAAAGCCCTAAACTAATTTTTTATTCCATGCAAGTTCTAAAAAGGCTTGTCCTTTTAAGGCAAGATTGAGGTTATTAAGATTAAAAAATGATTATTAAAAGAATAATACTCATCTGTATCCTGTCATGGATAATTATTAAAGGTGTCTCGTCCTGGAAGAGGGGTACCATTTGCACGACGACCTGATAGAAAAGAACTGTACGCCTTTCTTTTAACAATTGAAAACCGGAACTTTTCAGGATTTCAAAAAAAAATCCGCTGGCAAAATGTTCATTGTCAGAGGATTTAATTAAGTGTTTAATATGAAATCAGTCCATTTTATTCGATAAACGATCGTATATCAGGGCCTACTTCAAGCCATTATTGACGATGTGGAAATAATCGAATGCAACCTCAAATGGTGTCTGGGGCTGATTGGTTGGCTGTTCCATCCCGGGGAAACCACCTCTGGCCGGTGCAACACCGTCACAGACTATCATTCCGGCTTTCACATCCTTTAATATAATGTCTGCCGTACCAATTGTTGTGAAATTTTTACCATCCGATGAGCAGGATACAGAGTAAAGACTGCCTTTTTTCTCAAGTTTCAGAACCAGAGTATTGTCATCTTTTATTATATCTGCCATACTAAGAGTTGCTCCAGATTTCTGGTAACCATCCTTCTCTATTACCAGGTCCACTGAGCTGGATTGAACTCCTGTTCCTCCGGGACCGAACATTCCAAATCTTGCATTACTGGCTTTGTAAACAAGTTTTATAAAATTATCGTCATCCTGGTATGCCAGAATTCCGGCATTCTGGGATCCTGATGGTTTTCTTGAGCATACCATCTTTGATTCGATCGTCCAGTCAGTATTTGCACTCTGCAGAAGAATGTTCATCGCATTATTATTTGACGAAACAATATCACCTTTTTCGCTCGTGATCAACAGGGATCCGGATTTCTTTGAAAGACTCCAGTTTGAAGGATTTTCCCTTACCCAGCTCCATTGCTTAGCCAGAGTACCGCTATTGAACTCATCGCTGACGGACTTTGTCCCGAAGTTCACAATATAAATATTCTTCTCAACTGTGACATTATCAGTCAGAGTTACCGTTGCGTTCCCGGGTACCCCATTGGTCTGTGCAACATCAACTGAAACATTTGCACCGGCGGCAGTCGCACCGACAGCAGGAGTAGTTGTTGCACCTTCCATGAGATAACTGTAAGCTTTAACTGCAGGATTGAAACCTGTAATATTCTTTCCGTTAACAGTAATTGCTGCCGGTCTCAGATCAGGCATTACCTTAAGAGAATAACTGTTCGATAAGGTTTTCCCATTGACTGTAACATATGCGAATATAGTTGCTGTTCCAACTCCCTTCGCTGTTACCATTCCCTTATTATCAACACTCGCTACTTCCGGATTATTGCTCTTATAGGTTACCTGTGCATTCCTGATATTAAAGAAGCTGTCGTCCGACATTGATGCCGTTACACTTGTCTGAGCTGTATTGCCTGGTCTAAAAACTACCTTGCCGCATTCTGCGACAACAGTTTTCAATATCGGGGAATATGTGCCACTCATGCTGGCCTCTACGCTGCCTTTAATGTCTTTTGATGATGCGTCGATCTCAAATATGTATTTGCCCTGATCGAACATTATCCTTTTATTCTTTGTATCCCAGAACCACAGATCTGCACAATCAATGTTTATCGATACTGTTTTTGTCTGACCTGCCGGTATCGTTACTCTCTGGAATCCCTTAAGCCTCTTTATAGGTCTTTCGAGTGATGCAGGACTGTCGGGAGTTCTGACGTAAATCTGTACTACCTCATCTCCATCGACTGCGCCTGTATTCTTCACATTTACATTAACCGTTATCTTATCATTTGGAGTAATTGCACTTTTGCTGATAGCGAAATTGCTGTACCCGAATGTGGTATAAGAAAGTCCGTATCCGAATTCATAGGAAACGTCCTTGTTAAAATACCAGTAGGTCCTGCCGTTCTTTCCAGCTCCACCTCTTAATGTATAATCTGTGAACTCAGGAAGGTCATTTAAAGATTTATAGAAGGTAACATTCAGTTTTCCACCTGGATTTACTTCGCCAAATAAGATTTTAGCCATTGCTGTACCCTGTGCCTGGCCATTGTAACCAGTCCAGATAATACCAGTAACATTTGGAATATTTTTGAATTGTTCAACCTCAACCATTCCCATTCCTTGCATTACTACAATGGTATTTGGATTAACTGCTGCTACTGATTGAATCAGCTCATACTGATTACCCGGCAATCCTATGGAGAACCTGTCAGATTCTTCTCTTCCCGTAGTTTGATCGGTACCAACGAAGATAACTGCAACGTCTGCAGAAGCAGCCATTTCAAGAGTTTCTTTGTCTGTTGCCGGCATTTCCGGTTCATGATAAACAAGGACAATGGTTTGCGGTCCTGCAATACCCAGTGTATTAATTTTAACCGGAACAATTTTTGATCTTCCAAAACCTGCAAATCCTCCGCTTTGCTGACTACCGGCAACTTTTTGTGAAGCAAGGATATTACCTGTTGCAGAACCAACCCTTACTTCGAGTAATCCACCATTACCGGAAACAGTCATATTGAATCTTATTGAATCTACATTGGTAATATCAACATTATTATACAATGTCCAGTCGCCATCCTTGATACCTCTTACTGAAGGTGAACCAAATCTTGCAGAAGTGATTAAACCCTTTGCAGAAGCATCGAATTTTGTTGCATCATATTCCTTAACAGCTCCACCTTTAATAACAGTTGAAAAACCGATCATGTTAAAGAAATCGGTTCTTCTTGCAGTATTTCCACCTGACTTGGAAACTACTTCTGTATTAAGTTTATTCTTTGCAATATAATTCTTAATTCCTGCCAGGGGGGTAATTTTAAACGAAGGTTCAGCCTCTCCTGAATAATCACCTAATTCAACTTTATCCGCCTGTGGCCCCAATACAGCTATTTTTTTTATATCATTTGCATTGAAAGGCAATGCTTTTCTGCCTGTTTTGGCAACAACAGAATTCTTTAACAGAACCGGTGTTTTAGTTGCAACTTCAACTGCAAGGTCATTATGTGAAGGATCATTGATTATGCCTGGTTTAATTCCTGCATAAGGAACTATATTTGGGGGATCAAATTCACCTATTCTCATCCTTATGGCAAAAATATTCACCAAGGCTTTATCCATATCAGCTTCAGTGATCAAACCTTGCTTTATAGCATCGAGAGCGCTTGACTGGTAAACGCCGCCGCAATCTGTATCAACTCCTGATTTCAACCCTAGCGCTGCTGCTTCGGAGTTACTTTTTGAATAGTGGTGTCCGGCTAAAATATCGGATATTGCACCACAATCTCCTGTTATATATCCATTTAGCCCGTATGTTTTCCTGGCAATTGTATCAACAAGAAATTTACTGGCCGACATCGGGATGCCGTTTACAGCGCTATAAGCTGTCATAATTGCCGGAAGATTATCTTTTTCAATAAGCGTTCTATATGGAAGGAGATAAAACTCTCTCATATCCCTGTCATCCATATCAGCACTTCCTGTATGTCGATTATACTCTGTGTTGTTCGCGAAGTAATGTTTCCCGCAAGGTACTGCTTTCAGATAAAGAGGATCGTCTCCCATTAATCCCTGAACAAAGCCGCTTCCTATCTGCGAAACTAGAAAAGGGTCTTCTCCAAATGTTTCCGCGGTCCTTCCCCACCTTGGATCCCGGGCCGGTTCAACAACAGGAGACCAGTAGGTAAGTGTAAAAATGAGATCATGGTTGAAACCTCTGGCTTCATCAGCGATAACCGAAGTTTCATGCTTAATCAAAGCCGGATCCCATGTAGCTCCTACTGCAACACTGTTCGGAAATGAGGTTGCTGTCATCCCGCTGTTATTGTTCCTGCCCAATACTCCATGCAGGGCTTCACCCCAAACATCGTATTTATTAATTCCCAAACGGGGAATTGGAGGCATGGTATTACCCAACTGGCTCTGCTTTTCTTCAGGAGTCATCCTTGAAACAAGGTCGGCAGCCCTTTCTCTGAAAGAATAAGCTGTGTCGAGGTATGCAGGTTTTTTTGCAGTATCACTGCCAGGCACGAAAGCTATTATGGCAAAACAGGTGAGAATCAAAAAAAAGAATTTGGCAATTTTTGTTTTCATTTTATTGGAATTAAGGAGTTAAATAATAGGGCACTAAAGTTAAGAAATATTATTTTCTGGCAATAGCTTTGCTTTGTAATCCATTATTCCGGAGTGAAATAGCAGATAAGAAAATTAGTGTCTTCTGTAACACTATTCAACTCAAGTAATTGATTGCCAGCGTTCAAAATATTTGAGATAAGTTATATTCTATAGGTAAACGTATGTCCATAAACATATTATATTATATTAAAAAGGAGTTGCTTGTTAATGAATAAACTGCTATCAGGCTTCCCCGGAGATATGATGCTTACAATGCTGTCAATTTCGCCACGAATCCTCCGGACGGTCTTATTGAAAGCCTTATATGGTCTGATTTGCTTACTGTATTGACTTTTTTAATGATCCCATCACCCCGATCCGGATCATCCTCATAAGCATTCAGAGTATAGGATCCCCCTGTTAAAAAGCTAAGCGGAATATCTATATTTTTCTTTTCCCCTCCATTAATTACTCCAATGAACCATGTATCTCCCCTGCGCCGGGCAAAAGCGGCGCATTTCCCTATCTCACTATCCTTAAGTACAATAGTCTCATCCCATGTTGAAGGGATCGCCTTGATAATGTCCAAAGCCGGATTTTTCAGATAATTCTCAGGGTGATCGGCATAACAGAGAAAAGGAGATGTGAAGACAATAGCCTGGGCAATTTCCCTCGACCAGGTATATCCCAGTAGCTCTGACGGATTAAAAACAGTTGGCGTATAATCAGCAGAACCCTGTACAAACCTGTTGAACGGAAGGGTACAATCATGGTCAGGTAATAGGATTCTCTTATATCTTATAATATGATACTCATGTCCCCGTATAGCTTCACGTGTCAGTTCATTGGGCCATGTACGATCGCGTCCTGTCGGTTTCACGGCCCCATGGAAATCAACCAGGAGTTTATCTTTTGCAGCTTCGCGTAATGTTACTTCATACCAGTTTGACCATTCGCGTGAACATTTTGGTACAAAATCGATTTTGATACCCGACACACCTGCTTTTACTGCATTGTCAAATATCCTCGTCCGATCAGCTTCTTTGGTAACCTCATTTGAATGAACCCATATCCAGATATTGATTCCGGCCAACTTTGCATAACTGACCACCTCGGTAAGACAATCCCATGCATTCTTAGTACTATCTTTCCATCTGGTCCACCCTGCGTCAATCAGGTAATACTCAAAGCCCAGTTGTTTAGCCCAGTCAACCCACTGGTGCTGCTGGTTATAAATCAGGGAAGGTGTCGACCACCAGTTCCATGCAGCACGACCCGGTTTTATCCAGTCTGCATTTACGAGCTCGGATGATGGGGGAGGGCAGAAGTTACGCAATAAATCACTGTTGACCAAAGCATTAAGATCCCTGGCGATAAGTGTCACTCTCCATGGCTGGATAACTTCATCATCTGACTTCCATCCTCTCTGTTCAGCATGAAAGAATGCTTTCAATGCCCGCCCTCCGGCTGATTTAACAGCCAGATCTGAATAATCAACAAGGCTGGCTTCTGTTATCATAACATAATTGCCTGAAGGTAAAAGGGCTGTTACCGGTAATGCGATGATCTTATCAGAAGGAAGAGTATCGACCATAACTTTAGTAAATGTCCCTTCGTATGAGCCCAGATCACTCTGGTACCAGAATATAGTTTTCGACGGTACTCTCCACTCAGTTGCTTCTCCCTGAATTTGGCGGTTCTTTCTTGCTGCAAGACGGCAACGTATTCCAATACCATCATCATATGCACGCACATCAAGGAACCATTTTTCTCCTGCTGTTTGAATCTCTATAGTTGTTGTATTGCAGCGATTGATTGCTTTACTGTGAATACCAAAGACAGGATAAGTCTCATCGATCCGGTTCGATTCAACAGGACCGAACCTGAAGTCAGAACCCAGATCAACATTATCGGACACTATTCCAAGCCGGGAGGGCGCAATTATCTCTTTGCCATTCGTCTCAATTTTATAATAGAGCTTCGAATCAGGGCCTCTGTTTATATCTACGCGGATTTTACCATCAGGACTTTTGACAGCAATAACATCACCAGGCTTAACATTCTGAGCCTCAACCTGGTAAAATAGGCATAATATGCTAATAAAAATTAAGCCGGTTCTTTTATTTTTCATAGATTTAGAAATTGGGTGTCAAAAAATATATAAAAATGAATCAAAAAGCTGATTAATTGCCCTGAATCACAATAGTTTCTCCTTTAGCAGGAGTGTAATTTGTGGTTTTTCCGTTAGCTCTGACAACACATGGATTGCCAAGCAGGGACTTGATCTCGGATTTACTCAATTTTCCGTCCTTCCATTCAATGCTGACTTCGAATCCGCCTCTTGCCCTTAGTCCGGATACTGATCCGTCTTTCCAGCTGGGAGGTAATGCCGGTAATATGGATATTTCACCTGTATGGCTTTGAAGCAGCGATTCAGCAACACCAGCGGTATATCCGTAATTGGCATCGGACTGGTTACTTCCAGTATTATGAAGATTATTTCCAATTCCTTCTATTGGCATGCGGGAAAGGAAGAAATTCTTTATTGTTGAATCAACCCTTTCTCCATTTTCAAGCCTGGCCCAATCGCATATATCCCATGCGCTGGTCCATCCGGTACTCGCTCGACGTGGAGAAAGCCATTTCTCAATAGCTGCAGCTATTTCGGGATTTCCCCTCAATGTTATGGAATTGCCCGGGTAGAATCCAAAGTTTGCAGACATATTATGACCCTCCGGGCCTCTTTTCCAGTCCTCAATCCATACCTGGAGAAGGCCGTCTTTCCCTATCTGATAAGGAGGGATCTTTTGCATTGCCTCGGCGAGTTTTGCACCGAACTCCTGATCCATATTTAATATCTTTTCTGCTTCTATGATATGCGGGAACAGATCTCTGATCATGCCAAGATTCATTGTTGTAGTAGAAGATAAAAATGTCTCCGGCGCTTTATCACTGGTAAAAAATCCCTGTTCAGGTGACATCGAGAAAGGAATGACCAGCCATTTATGTTTTGGTTCAATTGTCATAATATCCATCAGGAATTGGGCCGAACCTTTCATAACCGGGTAGTACTCTTTAAGGAATTCGACATCTCCTGTAAATTGGTAATGTTCCCAGATATGCAGACAAAGCCATGTTCCTCCTACCGGCCACATACCATATCTTGCTGCATCAACAGGAGCTGTCCCCCTCCAAAGATCAGTATTATGATGCGCCACCCATCCTCCGGCATTGTAATATATTTTTGCAGTTTTTGCTCCGGATTCAGAAAGATCCTTGATCATATCAAACAGTGGAATGTGGGTTTCTGACAAGTTAGTGACCTCAGCGGGCCAGTAGTTCATCTCAGTGTTTATGTTTATGGTATATTTGCTTCCCCAGTTTGGCAGCAAAGACTCATTCCACCTTCCCTGCAGATTTGCCGGTTCGCTGCCTGCCCTGCTGCTTGATACCAGAATATACCGGCCAAATTGAAATATTTTGGCTAAAAGATCCGGGTCGGGCAGACCTTTCTTAAGATCTGCAATTCGCTCATTTGTTGGCTTTTGATTCATCACCGGGTCACCTATTTTCAAATGGACCCTTCCCATCAACCCGGTGAAATCTTTTATATGCGTATCCTTCAATGCATTAAAGTCTTTCCCATTGACTCCGGCCATAATTTTTTCGCAGGAGGATGCCGGATTTCCACTAATATCCTTATAATTAACAAAGCTTGTTGCAATTGTAAGCATGAATGTCACCGAATTGGCTTTTTTTATAACAATGCTTGAATCGGTTGATTCAATAATCCCTTTTTCCGGCATAGCAATCAGTGAAGTCTGAAAATTAAGACCCGTCCCTTCAACCTTGGCAATAAGCCAGCTATCTGTTTTGGGAAGATATTTCCACGTACCGTCTATAATCAGCTTCCCTTCTTTTGCTGTTGTTTTCTCCAGAAAAGGACTCTTAAGTTTTGCCTCAAGTGATACCCGTCCAGGTTTGTTTGCAGAAACTTTCATTACCATCACCCGGTCGGGATACGACATAAATACTTCGCGGGTCATCTTTACGTTGCCCTCGGTATAGCTGACTCTTACCACTCCGGTTTCCATATCCAGTTCACGACGGTAATCCTTTATAGAATCACCAGTCACATTGAAGTTCAGAAGCAGATCCCCTATAGGTTGATATGCCTGTTGTCCTGTAGGGTTTCCGTAGAAGTGTTCATTTACCATTTTCTCTGCCTCCTTGAATTTATTGGCAAAGACAAGGTCCTTTATTTTGCCAAAATATTTGTTTGCATCCGGATCGTCATAATCATGTGGTCTTCCCGACCAGAAGGTTGATTCGTTCAAGGCAATCCTTTCATTCTGTACCTTTCCAAATACATTGGCGCCCATATAACCATTCCCTATGAATAATCCATCGAGCCACACCATGTCAGCAGGTTTATTGTACCATACGACCATATCCCTTTTGTCCGGGGATTTTTGACCTGAGCTTGAACAGGACGTTTGAAAGATTAGATTAGCCATCAGCGCAATAAATAATGCGTTCATGACAGTGGTTGTTTTTTTCATAAAATCAGATGTTAGTTTTTAATCACAGATTTAATACAGTTTCAAATTATCAAAGTAAAAATATAATGTCCGTCGATTTTAAGACAAACAATATCCTGCCAGATTATTTTGACAGCATATCAGATTTCCTTCAAATTTTCAGGATAATGCATTCACTAAGGATTAAACAATGGTTTATTAAAATTAATGATATTTTACTTTCTGACAATAACTTTATCTTATAATCCTTACTTCTGAAGTAAAAAAAAAGATAAGGTCATAATTGTCCACTTAAATATAATTGATTCTCGTATTAAAAGAACCTGATATACTTATTACCATTTTTGCAGGAAATCGGTTGGGAATTCTTTCAGGTAAAAAATTCTTTAAAGTTTACTGGCTGGGGAATAAATAATTAATAGATTTATAGCTCAAAACAGAACTGAATAGAGTAGTCCGTTTATAACTGGCAAGCTCATTTATTAAAAAATTGATAAAATTGGAAAAATGATGAATAAAAGAATAATACTCATCTGTATCCTGTCAGGGATAATTATTAAAGGAATTGCCCAAAGCGACACTTATTTAAAGCTTTGGTATTTACATCCCGCCAAACAATGGGTTGAAGCTCTTCCTGTTGGAAACGGACGTTTGGGGGCCATGGTATTTGGAGATCCCTGGAAGGAAGTTATTCAGCTTAATGAAAACACAGTTTGGGCCGGGCAGCCTAACCGTAACGATAATCCCGACGCTAAAGAGGCATTACCTGAAGTCAGAAAACTAATTTTTGAAGGCAAATATAAAGAAGCGCAGGATCTGGTCAATAACAAGTTCATCAGTAAAACCTCGCATGGAATGCCATACCAGACTGTCGGGAACCTTAAACTATTATTCCCGGGACATGAAAAATATTCAGGCTATTATCGGGAACTTGATATTGAAAAAGCTATAGTAACTTCCCATTATAGCCTGAACGGAGTAAATTACAAAACAACGGTTTTTTCTTCATTCCCGGACCAGGTAATTATAATAAGGATCTCTGCAGATAAACCAGGCTCAGTCAGTTTTTCCGCGACCATGGACAGACCATCAAAAGTTGATATCTCGACCACAGCAAATAATGAACTGGTTTTATCGGGAAAAACAAACGATTTTGAAAAGGTAAAAGGGAATGTACAATTTGAAGCCAAAATAAAAATCTTAACTACAGGGGGCGCCGTGTCTGCCGTCGATACAACCCTGAATGTTTCCAATGCTGATGATGCAACTATTTATATTTCGATGGCATCTAATTTTAAGAATTATAATGATATAACCGCTAATGCCGATGAAAGGGTAAACACATACCTGCAGAATGCTCTGAAAAAAATTTTCGACAAGGCAGTCAGTGATCATATTGCTGATTATCAGAGCTACTTTAACAGGGTAAGTCTGGATCTTGGAGTAACCAGTTCTGTTAACAATCCTACAGATATCCGGCTTGAGCAATTCGCCAAAGGTAATGACCCACAATTGGTATCATTATACTTTCAGTTCGGTCGCTACCTGTTAATTTCTGCATCACGGCCCGGCGGCCAGCCTGCCAACCTGCAGGGTATCTGGAATGACCAGCTCACTCCGCCCTGGGATAGCAAATACACAGTAAATATAAATACCGAGATGAATTACTGGCCATCAGAAATCACCAACCTTACTGAGATGAACGAACCACTTATACGGATGGTGCACGAACTTTCTCAGACAGGCAGACAAACGGCAAAAGATATGTATGGTGCCCAGGGATGGGTACTGCACCACAATACAGATATCTGGCGAATCAATGGTCCGATTGACGGAGCATTCTGGGGAATGTGGCCAATGGGTGGGGCCTGGCTTTCACAGCATTTATTCGACAAATATGACTTCAATGGTGATAAAGAGTTTCTGAAGTCAGCCTACCCGGTTGTTAAGGAGGCTTCCATATTTTTCCTCGATTTCCTGGTTGAAGAACCCGAACATAAGTGGCTTGTTGTCAGTCCTTCGGTATCACCTGAGAATTCTCCGTCAGTACATACTGAATCTTCGATATCTGCCGGTACAACCATGGACAATCAGTTGGTATTTGATTTGTTCACAAAAACTATAAAAGCTGCCAAAATCCTTAATACTGATAAGGAACTGATCGGGAAACTGGATGCAGTATTGAAACGCCTGCCTCCAATGCAGATTGGAAAGTGGGGCCAGTTGCAGGAGTGGATGTATGACTGGGACAAACAAGATGACAAACACCGGCATGTTTCTCATTTATATGGCCTTTTCCCGTCCAACCAGATCTCGCCTTACAGAACACCTGAACTGTTTTTTGCAGCGAGGACATCCTTGATAGCAAGAGGAGATGAATCAACAGGATGGTCTATGGGATGGAAAGTAAACTTATGGGCGCGTCTTCTCGACGGGAACCATGCTTTTAAATTAATTACAGACCAGCTGACACCTTCCATCCAGCCAAACGGGAGACAAAATGGCGGCACATATCCCAATCTTTTTGACGCGCACCCTCCTTTCCAGATTGATGGTAATTTCGGATGTACTTCAGGTATAGCCGAAATGCTGTTACAGAGCCAGGACGGCGCTATTCATCTGTTGCCTGCCCTTCCCGACGCCTGGAAGAAAGGCAATGTAAAAGGATTGAAAGCAAGAGGGGGATTTGAAGTGGATATTCAATGGGAGAATGGTGAAATTTCGACCACCAGAATCAAGTCTTCGCTGGGAGGAAACTGCCGGATTCGTTCCTATGTCTCGCTAAAAGGTAAAGGACTTAAGGAGTCTAATGGTCAGAATCCTAATCCATTCTATAAAACCACCGATCCCATGAAACCTTTGATACATTCTGAGAAAACCTCATCTCCTTTAGCACTTAGGAAAGTTTACGAATATGATTTGTCAACCAAAAAGGGAGATATTATCGAAATAAGCAAATAATAGATTCAGACACCAGTATTTGAAAGTAAAAGTTGTTAATATTAAAAAATGAATACCGGAAATGGTTAAAATTCTGATATTTTATTACTCATCCTGATAGTTAATTTAAATAAAAACCATGAAGAGATTTTTGTTATTAAATCTGATCGTACAATTGACAGTATTTGTATTATGCTCTCAGACTACTACTCCGTCAAACCATACAGGACAATCGTCAAATTTTCAGGGGATGGCAGGGAATGCATTTACTGCTATAATTGATCCTGCTGCTCCGGTAACTTATCACAATCCTGTAATAACAGGTTTTTGGTCAGATCCGAGTGTTTGTCGTGTCGGGGAGGATTATTACCTGGTCAACAGTACTTTTGAATATTTCCCGGGTGTTCCGGTTTTTCACAGTAAAGACCTGGTAAACTGGGAACTTATTGGTTATTGTATCGACCGGACGACTCAGCTGCCTAAAGGGTTGAATATTTTTGCAACAACTATCAGGTATCATGAAGGTACATTTTACATGATTACCACCAATATGGGCATTGGTGGCAATTTTTATGTTAGCGCTGCGGACCCTGCTGGACCATGGTCAGATCCGGTCTGGATTGAAGCTCAGGGAATCGACCCTGATTTGTTTTTTGACGATAATGGGAAAGTCTACAATATCTCATCAACTTTTGAACTGCACGAAATTGATCTTAAAACAGGCAAATTCGTTTCAGAAGGCAGAAAAATATGGAATGGGACAGGAGGTCGCTATCCTGAAGGTCCGCACATTTACAAAAAGGATGGATTTTATTATGTTATGGCCGCTGAAGGCGGCACTGAAGAAGCCCATTCAGAAACGATAGCCAGAAGTAAAAATATCTGGGGCCCATATAATTCAAATCCTTCAAATCCTATTCTTACTCATTGCAATGCAGCCGGACAGGGCAATCCTATTCAGGGAGTCGGACATGCCGATATAATAAATGCTCATGACGGTTCCTGGTGGATAGTCTTTCACGGATACCGCAGTGTGGGAGGAACTCATCATATACTTGGCAGAGAAACATGCCTGGCACCTGTTTACTGGCCAAAGAACGGATGGCCGGTAGTAAATGGGAATGGGACAGCAACGATTAAAATGACGTGCCCTACTCTTCCATTGAAACCGTTTGCCGCAAAACCAGCCAGAACAGAGTTTGATTCTGACAAACTGGATTTGGAGTGGAACTATTTAAGGAACCCGGTTCCAGGCAATTATTCGCTCACTTCACGTAAGGGTTTTTTCAGACTGACAGGTTCTGAACAGACTATTGAAGACCGTAAATCACCAACCTTTACAGGTCGCAGAGTTCAGGATATGTATTTTACCGCTGAAACACAGCTTGAGTTTAACCCGAAAGATAACAATGAAGAAGCAGGAATGATACTTCTTAATAACGGAATACATTTTGACTTGCTTGTTAAACAATCGAATGGCAAGAGAGTAGCTATGGGCAGGCTAAGATTCGGATCGGTCATTCACGAATCTGAAGAAATGGTTTTAAAACCCGGTCCTGTAAAACTGATTATCAAAGGAGAACGTGCAAATTTCAGATTTTTATGTGTTCAGGGGAATGATACCCCTAAAGAAATTATTAAGGTTATGTCGAGGTATTTAAGTTCGGAAACTATCGGCGGATTTACCGGGGTCTATGTCGGTCTTTACGCTACAGGTAACGGGAAAGCCTGTACGGCAAACGCTGATTATGATTGGTTCATATATGCCGGAGATGAAGCGCCAAAGGATGAAAACTCTGGTTTCCAAGGCTTTTAATTATTACTATCATGAATAAAAACTTATTTATTCTATTGTTTCTTATCCTGCAGATCTCATTATCAGGCCAGTCCAAGACCGGATCGTGGGGCGACCAGCAGAATGGGACATTTATAAACCCTGTTCTTAATTCAGACTATTCCGATCCTGATGTGATCAGGGTGGATAATAAGTTTTACATGGTATGTTCGGAATTTCATTTTATGGGGATGCCCGTTTTGGAATCCGATGATATGGTAAACTGGAAGATCGTTGGTAAAGTTTATGATAATATCAGTTTTCCGGGGTATGATACAAATGAGAAATATGGAAGAGGTTCGTGGGCGCCGTCAATACGTTTTCACGATAATAAATTCTGGATCTATTTCTGCACTCCGGATGAGGGTTTATTTATGAGTTCTTCAGCAAAAGCTGAAGGACCCTGGGAACCACTTGTATTGGTGAAAGGCATACCGGGGTGGGAAGATCCGTGTCCTTTCTGGGATGATAATGGCACAGGATATATGGGGCACAGTAAAGTTGGTGCCGGGCCGATAATAATTCACAAATTGAGTCCCGACGGAAAACAGCTGCTCGACGACGGTGCTACTGTCTATACAGGGCCTGTGGCAGAAGGCACAAAAATATACAAGCTTAACAACTATTACTATCTCAGCATCCCCGAAGGTGGAGTGGGAGGAGGGTGGCAGACGGTGCTAAGGTCAAAAAACATATTTGGCCCTTATGAGAAAAAAGTGGTTCTTGAGAAAGGAAGTACCTCGATTAATGGCCCACACCAGGGAGCGCTCGTTGATACTCCTGACGGAGAATGGTGGTTTTATCATTTTCAGTCCGACGGCGCTATGGGGAGAGTTGTACATCTTCAGCCCGTTATTTGGCAGGATGGATGGCCTGTTGTCGGCGTAGATATTGATCGCAATGGGATCGGGGAACCGGTTTATGTATGGAAAAAGCCTGCTATAAAAGGTGATTTTAAAATAACCGCGCCTCAATCAGATGATGATTTCAATTCATCTTCGCTGGGCCTCCAGTGGCAGTGGAATCATAATCCTGTAAATAAAAACTGGTCACTGACTGAAAAACCGGGAATGCTGATGCTGAAAGCATTAAAGGCAGATAATTTTACATTGGCACCCAATACACTGACTCAAAAAGTTATGGGTACTACCGGGGAAGCAGTGACTGAAATGGATCTTTCCGGGTTCACCGATGGCCAAAAAGCAGGCCTTTGCAATATGGGTGGCAAAAATAACAACCTCATAGGAGTTATAAAGAAAGGTGGACAACTATCTGTATTTATTGAAAAAGGCGGAAAAATCACAAATGAACAGATCATCAAATCGAAAAAGATTTATCTGAAAGTACAGCTTGATATTAAAGGTACGGGGAACCAGTTCTCTTTCAGTCTCGACAATAAAAAATTCCAGCAGTATGGTGAATCGTTTACCACATCTTCCGGGTATTGGAAAGGAACACGTATTGGTCTGTTTTCTTTCAATGAAACCAATGAAAGCGGATCAGCTCTCTTTAACTGGTTTACTTATAATTATGACGGACCAAAAGGTAAATAATTAAGTTATAAAACTATCTCTCTTCTAGAATTATTAAATAATATTTTCAGCTATGGTGACATTGGGGAACAAGGAATTCTTTCCAGGTATTGAAAAAATTCAATTTGAGGGAAACAAATCGACAAACCCTCTTGCATTTCGCTATTACGAAGAAAATCGTAAAACTGGTGTTAAAAGTATGAAAGATCATTTCAGGTTTGTAGTTGCCTACTGGCATTCTTTCTTTGCGGGCATGAAAGATCAGTTTGGTTCGGAAACACGTATTATGTCACGGAATGACAGCAAAGATCCCATGCAGCGCGCAAAAGACAAGATGGATGCAGCGTTTGAATTCATAACAAAAATGGGCATCCCTTATTATTGTTTTCATGATCTTGACCTTGTTGATGAGGTAAACTTTTTTACCGATTATGAAAAAAGACTTAAATTAATGATGGATTATGCTTCCCAGAAACAAAAAGCATCTGGTGTTAAACTTCTTTGAGGCACTGCAAATGTTTTTGGGGATCCCAGGTATATGAACGGAGCTGCAACAACTAGTGGAAAACAGGAATTATACGAACCTATTATTAACATGAATATATAAAAATTATGACACTTTTTAATTCATCAGGGAAGTCCGCCATTAATTCCTTTAAAAAAGGGAACCCTGTTTATATAATGGCGCTTACACTTGTCGCCACTCTTGGCGGTTTGTTATTTGGATATGATACTGCCGTTGTTAACGGCGCAGAAAAATCGATTGTTGAACTGTACATATCCCCCATTTTAAATCCCGCAAACCATGAATATGCAGTTAAGCTTATCAGTCAGTATAAGCTTCTGATGACGTTGGTAATTTACCTGGTTTTCCTGGTTATTTCAGGACAAATAATAAGGCTTTTGGGTTTTAAAAAGGGAGGTGGTATCTGTGCTGGTATTATCGCTTTAGTTACTGTTTGGGCAATTTTCTTCCTTTCCAAATCATTTCCGACAGAAGGAGCAGAAATACAGAGTAGTGCACATATCATAAAAGGATTTGTTATTGCCAGCGCCCTGATAGGTTGTATTATCGGAGGTGCACTGTCAGGTTTTATCTCCAAATCGTGGGGTAGGAGAAATGGAATGATCATAGCTGCAGTAGCCTTCAGCCTTTCCGCAGTTGGAGCCTGGAAGCCTGAATTTTTTAACATATTTGGAACCCTGCCTGTTTATTCTTTTTTCTTTTACAGGATAATTGGAGGAATTGGAGTAGGTATTGCTTCAATGATATCGCCAATGTATATTGCAGAAATAGCACCTGCTAAAATCAGGGGTAAATTGGTATCGTGGAACCAGTTTGCTATTATTTTTGGAATGAATGTCATTTATTTCGTAAACTTTTTTATTGCAAAGCAAGGCAATGAACAATGGCTTGTGACAGAAGGTTGGCGCTGGATGTTCTTTTCAGGAGCGATACCGGCCGGGCTCTTCCTGTTACTTCTGCTCTTTGTTCCGGAAACCCCCAGGTTCCTGGCCATGAAAGGTAAAGACGACAAAGCTTTAGCAGTGCTGAATAAAATATCCGGTTCGGAAGTAGCTCCTGCAATTTTGAAAGAAATCAAGGAGACGATCCATGAAAAAAGCGCTCCCTGGCTTTCTTTCGGTTTCGGTGTAATTCTCATTGGCATCCTGCTTTCTATTTTTCAGCAGGTCGTCGGTATAAACGTTGTATTGTATTATGCAGGCAACATTTTCAGGAACATGGGAGCCTCAACCAACTCATCCTTGTTGCAGACAATTATAGTGGGAATTGTGAATCTTACTTTTACAGTTGTGGCAATATTATCTGTTGACAAGTTTGGCCGGAAACCCCTTATGATCATAGGAGCCCTGGGAATGGCAGTCAGTATGTTTGCTCTGGGTACTGCGTTTTACACTCACAATGAAGGACTGTTAGCTTTGATATTTATTCTTTTATATACTGCTTTTTTTGCAATGAGCTGGGGTCCTGTTACATGGGTTCTGCTGTCTGAGATATTTCCAAACAGCATCCGTGGCGCAATGTCCATCGCAGTTGCTGCTCAATGGATAGCAAACTGGTTAGTTTCATTTACCTTCCCTATAATGAATGATAATCAAATACTTACACAGCACTTTAATCATGGTTTTTCTTATTGGATTTATGGCGTGATGGGCATCCTGGCAGCATTTTTTGTCTGGAAATATGTCCCGGAAACTAAAGGGAAGACTCTTGAGCTTATTGAAAAGCTCTGGCATAAAAAACAATAGCAAAAATTATAAAATAATTAGCGATTAACTCATATGCACAGAGTTAACCGCTTTTTTACTGGCCTTCTGATGATTAATTGCCTTCAGAATTGTTTTGTACAATCGGGAATAATATCAGTGTTTAATAATATTTACAGAAAATCCTTCGCCAACGCTTATCAGGAAATCTTCTGTGCATATAATGGCATTGAGATCTTTGTCCGATACAGTAGATAACGTGTTGCATTTTGTGCACGAAGGCAGGCTGAAAAGTACTCCATTGTCACATGCAAGAATAAACTGATCGCCAGCAGGATCATAAGTTATTCCATTGGGCTTGTTGGTCAAACTGCGGATTATTCCCTGATCATCATGATAGATCAGGAGTCTTTCTGTCCATACATTTCCCAGCGATGAAAAAAGGACTGCTGGTAATCCGTCATTATGACTTCCGATAATTACAATCCAATTATTTGTTAGCAGAACCTTCTTAAATATGCAGGCCTTATTGTATCCGGAATACTCTTTATTGTAGTCTTTGATTTCCCAGTTTAAACCATCATATGACCTTATTATTTCACCTTTATCAGTAATCCCGATCCAGTATGAATCATTTGCCGAGACGGATACAATATTACCCCTGATTTCAAGATGTCTACTGTTCCAGGTCTTCCCGTTTTTTGAGATAAGTATTGTCCCTTTGTCAGCTCCTGCAATCAATAAGTCGTTCCTGAAAGCCATTCCGTTAATGTTTTTGTCTGTTCCGGATTCGACTTTAGTAAATACTTGCCTGTCAGAAGAAAAAAGGATGATTCCATTATCTCCGGCAGCAACAACTATCTGATCACTACTGATAACACAATTTAGAGTATTTTTATACGCGTTAGCGACCTGAGCCCTTTCACCAGAACTGTTTATGTAATCAATTTTCCCGTCATTTCCGACGGCTAAGAACTTTCCGTAACAAAAAATAATATCCCTGTATCCTTTAGTGCTTCCTGCATCTGATTTTTGCTGTGTAAAATTTCCCTGATGCAGTTCCTCAACCATGATAAAATATAATCTTTCGGCGGGGACCAGACACATCAGTCCTCCTATAATGAATTGAATTATTTTGTTCAACAGAAATGACATTCTTTCGATACCAGTTAAAACATCGTACCAGTAAAAGTACTAAAAAAGAAGGGCTGTAAAAGAAGAAATTATCTCTTAAACAGCCCCGGTAAATTTTACCAGCAGTGATTAATTGCCAGTATTTGCTATATCAAAATAATCATACTTAACCTTGAATGGCTTATCTGCACCAGATGCAGCAGGCAACTGAGCAAACAGACCACCATTGGGGTTCTTTGCCCCATCGCATGTAATCAATCCGGCTTTAATATCACTCAGAATTGCATCTGTTGATCCCAGAAGTACAAAATCCTTGCCTCCTGTTGCATAGTATGCTGTATACTTGCTTCCTTTTTTCTCAAGTTTAAGCACCATTGCAAGGTCATCCGGAACCAACCCTGTGGTTTTAATATTTGCAGCAGAATATTGCTCGCCCTGCCTTTCTACAAGCAGCTCAATATATTCATCCCCTCCTAAAAATCCTTTGATTGAATTGACGTAGACCAGCTTGACATAATTATCATCATCCTGATAAGCTATGATACCTCCCTGTTGATCGGCTTTTAACGGCCTTTTTGAAAATTCCATCCTGGAAGTTATTGACCAGTCGGTGTTGGCGCTTTGCAGTAAGATATTCTCTGCATTGTTGGATGTACCTCTTATATCCCCGGTTTTTGCAATGACAGTAAGATACTTGGGCGATTCTGAAAGGCTCCAATTAGCTTTATTTTCCCTTATCCAGCTCCATCCTTCTTTCAGCGCAGTCGATTCAAAAGCATCACTGAAAGACATAGTGCCAAAATTAACAGCATAGGAACCTGTCAGTCCGGAAATATTGTCTGTCATAGTTATTAATGCAGTACCCGGTACAGAAGCGGCCTGGGTGATTTTTACTTTTGTTCCTTCAACAGAAGGGGTTGCACTGATTTTGGGGATTTTTGCAGAACCATCTTTCACAAGATAGCTGTAGGCATGGTTATCAGCACTGAAATTTTTAACTTTTTCACCATTCATCTCTATGCTGCTGAGTGTAAGATCAGCAATAACTTTCAATGGATAACCGTCAGATTTTGTGGTGCCATTAATTGTCACTTCAGCAGTGATCGTTGAGACACCTGCGGCGATAGCAGTTACCAGTCCGTTTTCATCAACACTTGCTACTGCCGGGTTGTTGCTCTTATAGGTTACTTTCGCATTCTTGAGATTGAAGAAGCTGTCGTCTGACATAGATGCCGTTACGCTTGTCTGCACTTTATTGCCCGGCTTCAGGACAACACTCCCGCATTCTGCAACAACAGTTGTCAATACTGGGTTATATGAACCGCTCATCGTTGATTCTACCGTTCCCCTGATATCCTTGGAAGATGACCCTATCTCAAAAATATATTTTCCAGGGTCAAAGTTGATACTCTCCTTTGCGATGTCCCAGAACCACAGATCAGAACAACCGATATCGATTGCTACTGTTTTCGTCTGTCCGGCTGCAATGGTTACCCTCTGGAATCCTTTCAGCCTCTTTATCGGCCTCTCAAGTGATGCAGGACTATCAGGTGTCTTTAAGTATACCTGAACAACTTCATCTCCATCCACTTTACCGGTGTTCTTAACATCAACACTTACAGTGACCTTGTCATTTGGAGTGATAGCGCTCTTGCTGATTTTGTAATTACTGTACTCAAAAGTGGTATATGATAGTCCGTAACCAAATTCATAAGAGACATCCTTTTTGAAATACCAGTATGTACGGCCATTTTTATCTTTGCCACCTCTTAGATTATAATCAGTGATAGGAGGAAGGTCATTGACCGATTTGAACCATGTGGCATTCAGCTTGCCTCCGGGGTTTGCATCTCCGAAAAGTACGCTGGCCATTCCAGTTCCCTGAGCCTGACCATTGTATCCTGTCCAGATTATCCCTGCAACATTAGGATTATTCTTGAATTGATCCACTTCAACCATACCAAGAGACTGAATTACTACTATCGTGTTCGGATTAACTTTTGCTACTGCATCGATTAATTCATACTGGTTACCTGGCAACGTCAGAGTAAGCCGGTCTGCTTCCTCATTGGCTGTTTTGATATCCGTTCCAACAAACAGGATGACAACATCTGAAGATGCAGCCAGAGCAATAGTTTCTTTATCGATAGCCGGTTTTTCAGGAGTGTGGTAAACAAGACAAACAGTCTGATTTCCTGAAATTCCAGTTTTGTTTACTTTGGCCTTTAATGTACCCGGGAAAAATGAATCGCTCATGTTCTGAGATCCCCTGCCATCAATCGTAGTCAGCAATGCTCCTGTTGGGGAACCAGTTCTGACTTCGATTGTACCTCCATCACCTGGTATTGAAAGACTCACATTAACGCTTTCTATATCGCTTACATTTACATTTTTATATAAAGTCCAGCCTCCATCAGTTATACATTTAACCGCTTTTATCGGCAGTGCTCCGGCGCCAGAGATTATTCCTTTTGATGATGCTGTATACTGTGTGGCATCATATTTTACGGAAGATCCGTCTTTCTTTACAATCTCAAACGAGAAGATGTTAAAGAGATTACTGTTGCTCACTGTATTTGCACCAGTACTATGTACGACTTCGGCCGTTGATCCTTTTGCTGATAGAAGATTCTTTATCCCTGCCAGAGGAGTTATCTTATTCTTATCAAGTGCTGTTCCCGAATAAGGTCCCAGTTCAACTAAATCAGACATAGGTCCGATAACTGCTATCTTTTTAAATTCTGATGCATTAAGAGGAAGAACTTTTTTATCCGAATTCTTTTTCAGGTTATTCTTTAACAATACCGGTGTTTTCTTTGCAACTTCAGCAGCAAATGCCACATGTTCAGGAGAGTTTACAACACTGCTGTCGATTTTCGAATATGGGACTTTCGAAGCAGGATCATATTCTCCTATCCTCATCCGCACTGTAAACATATGGACAAGGGACTGGTCTATATCTGCCTCGGTAAGTAAACCTTTGTTCAGTGCATCGATGGCGCTTGTCTGGTAAATACTTCCACAGTCGCTGTCGACACCTGATTTCAATCCCAATGCAGTTGCTTCAGCATTCGTTTTGACATAAAAATGTCCGGTCTTGATATCTTCAATCGCACCGCAGTCGCCTGTAATATAACCATTCAGCCCATATGTCTTACGTGCTATTTTGTCAACAAGATCTTTATTCGCTGACATTGGAATACCATTAACTGAATTGTAACAGGCCATTATGCTCGGCAGTTTATCCTTCTCGATAAGTTTCCTGTACTGTGAGAGATAAAATTCCCTCATATCCCTGGCATCCATATCGGAACTGCTGACATGACGATTGAACTCACTGTTATTTGCGAAATAATGTTTACCGCAAGGAACAGCTTTGAGATAGACAGAGTCATTACCCATCAAACCACGGACAAAACCACCTCCAATCTGTGAAATCAGGAACGGATCTTCTCCGAATGATTCTCCTGTCCTTCCCCATCGGGGATCCCTTACGGGCTCTACCACAGGTGACCAGAAAGTCAGATTGGCTATAACAGGATTATTAAACCCGCGGGCTTCATCGGCAATCACGGAAGCCTCTAGTTCCATAAGAGAGGGATCCCATGCAGATCCAAGGGATGCGCTGCTGGGGAAAGACGTAGCGGGCCCTCCTTTGGGGTTGAACATTGGTACGACACCGTGAAGAGCTTCTCCCCAAACGTAATAGGTCTTAATTCCCAGACGCGGAACTGCCGCCATTGTGTTACCAAGGAGGCTTTGCTTTTCTTCAATTGTGAATCTTGATACCAGGTCGGCTGCTCTTTCCTCAAATGAGTACTTGGTATCCAGATACACTGGTTTTTGAGTTTCAGTTTTACATCCGTTAAAAAACAGACTCACTGTAAAACATACCGCAACCCTAAAACCACTTCTAAAAATCTCTTTTTTCATACTAGTATTATAAGGTTAATACAATAAAATAATAAAGGAAAATAACTACTTCAAACCATTGTTTGTTATATGGAAATAATCGTAAGCCACTTCAAAAGGTTTTTGCTGCTCATTATTCAGCTGTGGCATACCCGGCATATTCATGAAACTGGCAAACCGTGGGTCGAGAACACCATTACAAACTATTAGACCGGCTTTAATATCGCTAAGTGATATTTCAGACGTGCCTATTGAAGTAAATGCCTTACCGTCCGATGAACATGATGCGCTGTATAAGCCTCCTTTCTTTTCCAGTCTCAGAATAAGTGTATTGTTGTTCTTTATTATATCCGCCATACTAAGACTTGCTGCTGTCGTCTGAACCCCTTCTTTCTCTTTTACTAGTAATACTGTCCCCGGCTGATTGCCTGACCCACTTAGATCTCCAAATCCTCCAAATCCACCTATGCCGCCTGTACTGTAAACAAACTTAACATAATTGTCATCATCCTGGTACGCAAGTATTCCTCCCTGCTCCCCAAATCCTGAGGGCCTCCTTGAAAATACAACCTTCGACTCTATGCTCCAGTCGGTGTTGGCACTCTGAACCAGAAGATTCTCAGCATTATTGTTCGCTGCCGACAAATCCCCTTTCTCCCCGGTTATTACTATTGATCCTGCCGTTTTCGTCAGGCTCCAGTGTGCCGGATTCTCTCTTACCCAGCTCCACTGCTTACCAAATGAATTATTGTTGAATTCATCACCAACAGATTTGGTTCCAAAGTTTATATAATAGCAGTTCTTTTCTACTGAAATATTGTCAGTGAGAGTCACGACTGCCGTGCCCGGTATATTTTTTGCCTGGACTACATCTACTGTTATATCGCTCCCTGAGGCCGTGGCATTTACCTGTGGTATCTTTGCTGTATTATCCATAAGATAACTGTAACTGTGAACATCAGGACTGAAGCCGGTTACATTCTTCCCGCTTACCGAAATTGATGCCGGTTTAAGGTCAGGTATAACTTTCAATGGATAACTGTTTGTTAATGTCTTCCCGTTTACAGTTACCGATGCATATATCGATGCAGTACCTACTTCCTTTGCAGATACCAGTCCTTTCTCATCCACGCTGGCCACGGAAGCATTATTGCTCTTGTACGTTACCTTCGCATCTTTGATATTATAGAAGCTGTCGTCCGACATCGATGCCGTTACACTCGTCTGCACTGTATTCCCCGGCTTCAGTATCACCTTCCCGCATTCCGCTACTACCGTCTGCAACACCGGCGAATATGTTCCGCTCATTATCCCTTCTACTGTACCTCGAATATCCTTCGACGACGACCCTATCTCGAATATGTATTTCCCCTGGTCGAATGTTATCCTGTTCTTCGAACCGTCCCAGAACCACAGATCTGAACAATCGATGTCGATTGCTACAGTTTTCGTCTGTCCGGCTGCTATAGTCACCCTCTGGAATCCTTTCAGCCTCTTTATCGGCCTGTCAAGTGATGCAGGACTATCAGGTGTCTTTAAGTATACCTGAACAACTTCATCTCCGTCTACATTACCGGTGTTCTTAACATCGACACTTACAGTGACCTTGTCATTCGGAGTGATAGCATTCTTGCTGACCTTGAAGTTACTGTATTCAAATGTGGTATAAGACAGTCCGAAACCAAATTCATAGGAGACATCCTTTTTGAAATACCAGTATGTACGGCCATTCCTGCCATTGCCTCCTCTCAAGTTATAGTCAGTAATAGAAGGAAGGTCATTAAGCGATTTATACCAAGTGGCGTTAAGCTTGCCGCCGGGATTAGCATCCCCAAAAAGAATGCTCGCCATCGCCGTCCCCTGTGCCTGGCCATTAAATCCGCTCCAGATTATTCCTGCTACGTTTGGATTATCCTTGAACTGATCTACTTCTACCATTCCAAGTGTCTGCATTATCACTATCGTATTAGGGTTGACTCCTGTAACTGCCTTGATAAGCTCATACTGGTTGCCAGGTAAAAGAAGAGTGAACCTGTCTGATTCTTCTCCTGCTGTCCTGTCGTCTGTGCCAACAAAAAGAATTACGACATCGGCTGACGCAGCCATAGCAAGTGTCTCCTTGTCTATTGCAGCTATTTCTGAAGGATGATATACAAGAGTAACGGTCTGATTGCCTGTTGCGCCAAGCTTATTGATCTTTGCAGAGATGGGCTTTGTCCTTCCGAAGCCTCCGCCAAACCACATAGGTCTGGTACCCGGAACCTTTGCAGATGCAAGCAAATTACCTGTTGCTGATCCTAATCTTGCTTCAATTATCCCTCCCTCGCTACTGTTTACCATCAGATTAAATCTTACTGAATCGGCACTGGTTAGATCAACATTATTATAGGATGTCCAGTCTCCATCTTTCAGACCCCTGATATTAGGGGTGTTTCCATTTCGGGCGCTGATTACTATTCCAGTTGCTGATGCATCAAATTTTGTTGCATCATATCGTTTAACAGAATTGTCAGTTTTAACTATTTCAAAACTAATGACATTAAAGAAATCACTCCTGCTTGAAGTATTGCCACCGGCGCTGGTTACAACTTCAGCCGATAGCCCTTTCTGAGCTATATAATTCTTAATGCCTGCAAGCAATGATACCATGTTTTTTTCAGCCGGTCTTCCTGAATATGGGCCAAGTTCCACATTATTGGCCAATGGTCCTATCACAGCGATCTTTTTAACAGCGTCTGCTTTGATCGGGAGAGCCTTGCTGTTTGTCTTTGCAACAATATTGTTCTTCAGCAGTACCGGGGTTTTTGTTGCAACTTCCACTGCAAGTGCAACATTACCGGGAGTGTTAACAGCATCAGGTTGAATGCCGGCATAAGGGACCTTGCTTTTCGGGTCAAACTCTCCTATTCTCATGCGAACTGTAAATATATTGACAAGGGCCCGGTCAATATCTGCTTCGGTAATTAAACCTTTATTTATGGCATCTTTGGCGCTGGTCTGGTAGACGCTCCCGCAGTCGGTATCTACACCTGTTTTTAAGCCAAGGGCTGCTGCTTCTGGGGCTGTTTTTACATAAAAATGACCTAAATAAATGTCTTCTACTGCTCCACAGTCACCTGTGACATAGCCATTTAATCCGAAAGTTTTACGTGCAATCGTGTCGACCATGTATTTGCTTGCTGACATAGGAACGCCGTTGACTGAGTTATAGCATGCCATGATAGCCGGCAAATTATCTTTTTCAATAAGTTTTCTGTATTGGGAAAGGTAAAACTCTCTCATGTCCCTGGCATCCATATCTGAGCTGCCTGTATGACGGTTGAATTCGCTGTTATTGGCAAAATAATGCTTGCCGCATGGGACAGCCTTAATATAATTAGGATCATTTCCCATCATGCCGTGGATAAAGCCTCCTGCTATCTGTGATATCAGGAATGGATCTTCTCCGAATGATTCGCCTGTTCTTCCCCATCTCGGATCCCGTACTGGTTCAACTACAGGCGACCAGTAAGTCAAATTGGAAATTACAGTTGAATTAAATGCGCGTGCTTCTTCCGAAATAACTGAAGTTTCGCGTTCCATCAGGAGAGGGTCCCATGAAGATCCAAGAGATGCACTGCTGGGAAAAGAGGTTGCTGCTCCTGCGTTGGGATTAAACATCCCCACAACACCATGGAGAGCCTCTCCCCAAACATTATACGAGTTAATGCCAAGGCGTGGGATTGCCGGCATGGTGTTACCAAGCTGGCTTTGTTTCTCCTCAAGTGTCATCCTTGATACAAGATCAGCTGCTCTTTCCTTGAATGAATAAGCAGTGTTAAGGTAAATCGGCCTTTTTGAATTCTCGCTGCCTGGCATGAAAGCCATTACGGCAAAACAGGAAAGAATCAAAAAACACATTCTGTCAATTTTTATTTTCATTTTGGTGTAATTAAGGATTAAACTATAATTTAATAAAGTTAATGATATTTTACTTTCTGATAATGAATCTTAATGGAAATACTTTCACTTAGAATATAAAAATGAGATCAGGTTCCTTAATTCTATTTCGGTTTTAGGGTCTTAAAGATATTTAACAGACAACCCGATTTTATAAATATTCCTTTCTCCGGAATTATTTTATAAACATGAATTGAAATGCCAATTTTATTAATACCGTGAATTAATATCTGTTATTTGGAAACCACATTAATAATCCTGAAACACAGCATTTGTCGCTTTAGCTTTAATAATCCTTGCTAATTTGCGTGGATTCAGGTTCACTTTGGAAGTAACCAGCTCAGGCAGATTATATGATTTCATTATCTTAAAATAGTGCTCATTGCTTTTCTGAGGCAGCACAAATGGTTTATGCGTCTGTCCTGATGTATCAAAATAAGCAAAATATGGCCGTGTATATAATAAACCATCGTCCCTCCTGCTGCTAAATACGATCCATCTGGCGGTAGATGACCAGGTATGAAAACTTTCAGACTTGTTACTGTTGATGTCTGGTTTCGACACTATGCCCGTTTTTAAGTCAAGAAGATAGAGATCACTTTCGGGTTGCCATATTGTCAGATTACCGTGCCCGGATTTACAGAAAAGAATATATCTGCCATCAGGTGAAATCCTTGGAAGGGAGATACTGCTTTCCGAATCTGAAACAGTCAGGACAGTGTCAACTACTCCAAATCTTCGGCTTTCCTGATCAAAAGCGATACGGAGGAGATCATACCGAATCTTACTGTGCACATCCATAAAGCTTTCATAATCAGGCTTTTTCAGGACATTTTTAAGAGCACAGCAATAATACAAATAACGGCCGTCAGGCGACCAGGTGGGAAAAGTTTCGAGATGATCAGGATCCGATAATGCACGGCAGCTGGTTATAACATTATTATTTACGTCGTAAAGAACTATATTTGAAAGGGTATCATAAACCTCTACCGTTCTCCCGGGTATTGCATGATAACTTTGCACAATATTATTTACCGAGAAAGCAATATATTTCCCGGAAGGATGCCAGGCAGGATACATCCCGTTGGCGATCGTTTGACTGGTTTTGGTATTTATTTTAGAAAGTTTACCATCCTTATAAATAATTGTACCCCCGTGTTCTCCTCTCATATGAAACATCATAGTATTACTGCTGTTTCTGGAAAATGTATGGCAGTTCACACAGTTACCGTCACTCACCCTGTTAAGTATAATTGGTGTTACTTTGAAGTTTTCGAGATTTCTCTGGTATATGCCCATAACTTTCCAGGTCTCGAATTCCGGATCAATTAATCTGTATACCAGATATTTGTCAATGGAATCCTGCGCAACATAGTTGGTAATTGTATTATATTTCACCCATTTTTGAGATTTTTTCACAACAATATCCACATGGAACTCCTTCGAAATTGAAGCCGATAAAAGTTTGTGCCATTTCTTCTCAGGAATTTTTATACTGCCATCCCCTGAGCTGACCATAAAATCAATTCCATTTGAATTATAAAATCTTACCACATATTTATCTGCAGGTTCAATTATCCTGAAGTTCAATGGGGCAATGTTCGGCGGAATTGTAACCGAAGCATAATCAGGATTCAAAACTGCATCCTGATTTAATTCATCAGACAGAGGCATTCTTTTATTGCAACTTATTGCAGTTAAAAGAATAATGAAACAAAACATATGAGATTTTGCTATCCTTGATATTGTAAGTCTCTTTCTTGTCATCATAGCTAGTTGTTGTGGAATTGCAGATAATACCAGTAAGTTTTTCCGTATTTTTTCCCCAGTTCATAAGCTGCAACCTTGCGGTCAGTTCTGAACCTGGTGTAAAGCCTGGCATAATCGTTAAACCTGTTAATGGTCTCCTGGTTGAAGGAATATCCTTCAGGAATTACTTTTTGATTTTCATAGAAATTATAAAAGATCAATGCTTCTTCAACATGCAAAGGCATTCTGTTATACCCGTGATATTTCAGATCAAGAACTACTTTGGCAAACACATCAAGGTTTTTGTCGAGAAGCAATGAAGCGAGCAGATATTCATAAGCCATTTGATTTTCCGGATGGTTTTTCAGCAGATCCTGCAGATTCAACCCGTTTACCTCTGAAAAGAAATTGGACCTGACAAAAAGATCACGGTACAGGGTTATTTCAGGGTCTTCTTCCCCCAGGTCAGGATTATAAAGGTATCTGATATGACGCTCTGCCCATTTCCTGTAAAAAAGAGTTCTGTTCAACAGACCGAGATACTTCCCTGCAATGTCATAATTTCCATTTACAGTAAACCCGACAGCTAATTTTTTCAGGGAACGCGGATTCAGTCCTTTTGCCACCAGAGACTCAAAAGCCCAATGGATTGATTCATTATTATATGCTAATTGAGAAAAGACTTCTCCTCCAAAGAAGAGATTCAGATTACGTTGCCATTTCAGTCTTAATCCCTGCGAACCGATCTGAGGATAATTGAACATTTTATCCATCAGTTTCCCTGACTTGTATAAAGCCAGATTGGTATAATAGATCACGAGAGTATTATACCCCGGGTACCGGTCTGAAAGTTTAAGTACCTTATTCCATTCAGCTTGCTGAACATAATGATCAACTCCAAGCATCAAATCAGCCATCTTATTATAAGCACGCTTATAAACCACAAAAGCCATCATGACAATTATTACCAAACCTGCCAGGACATTCGTAATGTTCCATGGCAATAACCTGTTTTTAAGGGATTTAACCTTATCTAATATTAAGCCTGTCAGCAATACTAATGGAGTCCATACAAATAACAATATCAGTGCAAACAGGAAAATTGAATGAAATTCATACATGACCGGATAGGTATAGATCCTATCAGGCTGGATATAAAATATAAGGTGGCTGGATAAATAAGGTATCAGGATACCTGTAATGACATAAAAAACTGTAATGATAAAACGTTTCTTTTCTTTCCTGAAAAGTATTTCGTGAAGGACACATAATAATACAAGAGAGATGGAAAAGCCTCCGGTAAGCAAGAAAAAAAATGGCCATCCTGCAAAGAAAAGAGAATATCGTGATCTCGATTTGTTGATTGATACATATAAAGCAAAGTAAGACAATAAAAGCAAAAATCCTACTGCCTGTCCAAAGGCGAAGGACTCGTTGCTTTGCAATATTGCCAGTAACCATACCGGAACAAATGATAAAACTATGTTTTCAAAATAATGTTTCCTAAAAATGTAAAATGAAAGCACAAAAACTGCAAATGCATTCAGTGTATAAATAAATGCCCCTATCCAGGAAGAAATAAAAAACTGAGTGAAAAAGCTGCCTAAATAAAGAGCCAATCCTCCGGGTAAGGAAAACTGTTCTTTAAGAAAATCCAGACTCCATATAAATAACTGGTTTTGTTCAAGATAAAGGATATGATACCGGTTTAAGAAAGCGAAATACAGGAAGTAAACAACAAACAGTATACCTATGAGAATATATTTTATTTTTTTGCTATTTATCTGTGGTATCATCAGGAAATATTTCCTCTAAATTAATTAAAAAGTCGAATTTATAAGTAATCTGGTTCCTGAAAGTTGTTAAATCTGCTTATAAAAAAGTCCATAAAAAAAATAGGGCCATAAAAGATCTTCTTTTATGGCCCTATATAAATCAGGTGATCATTTTCAGATCATCAATAGCCAAAGTTTTGTATAAGTTTTGTATTCCTGTCTATTGCATCCTGCGGAATTGGATTGAAATACATTTTCTGCGTAAATACGTGCGGATGTACAAGTGATTGTACCGTATATGTCCATACTCCGCTGTTATCGGCAGGCACTGTATTCCGGATAACCATACAATGAAGGTCTTTGTTCATCTCGGTCATTGCATCCTTCCATCGCCACAGATCATACAACCTTTTAGCTTCATAACTAAGCTCGATTCTCCTTTCACGTTTAATTGCAGTACGCATTTCATCCTGGGTCATACCTGCGGAAAGCGCAGGAAGATCTGTTCCCGGCCGTTGCCTGACAGCATTAATTGCTTCATAAACAGATGCATCCGGACCGACTGCTTCATTCTGTGCTTCAGCATAGCCCAGCAGGACTTCAGCATAACGGTAATATACATAATTCCTGCCATCAAGGTTACCGCCTCTTGGATGAGCATTATCAAGTCTCTTCCTGGAATAATAAGCGGTATTACCGACATCATCGGCTCCGAAGTCGATCTGGTTCTTCGAAGGATGAACCAGATCAATTCGGGTATAGATTACATCGGCCACAGTCATCCAGTCCTGTTTATAGGTTGCACCGTCATAAACTACGAAATCGTAAAATCTTTTTTCACGACCGACATAAGGATTCTGCGGATTATAACCTGAAGTAGGATCGGTAATGTTTTTTCCGTTAGCCATCTGGTAATCATCAACAAGCTCCTGGGTAGGACAGTAGTTACCCCATGTATAGTAGGTTCCCAGAATCCATACCGGACCCCCGTAAGTATCATACGACTGTGCCATGGTTGTTGCAACCTGCTGCCTGTCCCATACAACTTCCGAGTTGTATTCATTTGCTTCGTACCAGAACTGAGACATGGGAGAGAACAGTTTGTACGTTCCGGTACCTTTATGTCCGTATGTATCAATGAACTGCTTGTTGGTTGCAGCTGCATCGGCCCAACGGGACAACTTATAGTCTGCAAAAGCCTGCAGGTTGTCGGCGGTACGCGGAACAGCGGGATCGGTTGAATTATAAGCCGGGCTCGCTGCAAACAGCTGTAGCCATCCCTTAAGACAGAGTGCTGCTCCAAGCGTGGCCCTTCCTGCATCTGCATTACCATTGTTGTATTTTATCTCCAGGTAACCATCCGTAAGTACAGTGGTCAGTTCACTGATGATGAAATTGAAGGTTTCCTCGAATGAGCTTCTGGGAAGATTCAATTCGTCTTGTGTCATTGTAAGTCTGTCCTGGGGTGCTGAAACGATTACCATACCTCCGAGCTTCACAAATAATTCACTGTAATCATAAGCCCTGAGGAATCTTGCCTCATCCATACGTTTATTGTACCACGTGTCCGAGAACTTTGCCTTGTTTTCTGTTATCTTGGCCATGAATGTATTGATTTTCCTGATCGCGGAATAGATGGTTTGCCATCCAACATATGCGGAAGGTCCGGATGTACCGAACCATACCGAACCACCGGCGCCGCCGGAAGCTGTAACTATTCCTTTCTTCCAGTTATAGGAAGTATAGTAGAAACCAGCATCATTATCAGATGTAAAGCTATCTAAGTTATCAGGCTGATTTCCCTTTGCCTCGAGATCACCGTAGCAGTTATTCAGATATATATCTGCGTTACCTTCGGAAGCCCACATTGTAGCATCAGTCAATGTCGATTTGCTCGTTGTTTCCAGGAATTTATCGTTGTTACAGGAAACGGTAAAAAAGAGCAATAGTCCTATTAATGCAATGTTCCTGATTGTTTTATACTTTATCATAGTAATTAGTTTTTAAATGTGATAACTAGAAGGTTACATTTGCACCGACAGAGTATGACTTCATTGAAGGATAGAATGTCCCATCAGTATTATAAACAGAACTTTCCGGATCCATAAACTTAAGGCCACTGATCGTAAACAGATTCTCGCTTGCAATATAAATCCTGACACTTTTAATCTTTATTTTCTGAATTACCGATTGCGGAATAGTGTAGCCAAACTGGGCATTCTTTAGTCTTATGTATGAAGCGTTCCTCTGCCAGAAATCACTTGCCTGTGTCGAATTGGCAACCGGGCTCGGCCAGCAGATCGGATATTTGGCATTCTGGTTATCTGGTGTCCAGCGGTTGTTATAATATTCATAATCGGCATTACTGTTGTTGTTAAAGAACGGGAATGTCATAAAGTTCTGAGTATTATATGAGGTCATCCCTGCTCCCTGGAAGAACAAGCTGAGGTCAAATCCCTTCCAGTTGGCGGATGCGGTTAATCCGAAAACCAGCAAAGGATAAGATTGAGGATATCCGATCACACATTCGTCATTGCTGTCAATTTTGCCATCAGGTACCCCGTTCGGGCCGCTGATATCAGCGTATTTAATGTCGCCCGGATGCAGTGTACCCCACTGGGTAATATTGTAACCATCTGAAGCGTCGATTATACCGTCGCTGTTTGTGTCTTCAGATGTTTTGAAGAAACCGAGAGTTTTAAAACCAAAGACAGTCCCTAAAGCTCTTCCGGTACGCCTACGGTTAGGATTATCGTAGGTGGCCGCAGTTTCGAATGTTTGAACCATCTTATTCCTGGCCAGGCTTATATTACCGCTTACATTCAGTCTGAGACCGTTTTGGAATTCTTTCCTTGTGCCCAGAGTCACTTCAAAACCGTAGTTATCCATCTTACCTGCATTCTGTTGTGCCAGTCCTAACCCATACTCATAAGGTACGGTAATGTTCGGGTTTAACAACATACCTGATCTCTTTTCATAGAAGAAGTCTGCTTCAACAAGTAATATGTCTTTCCACAGAGAAGCTTCAAAACCTACGTCGGATTTCTGTGATACCTCCCAGGTGATGTTCGGGTTATTTTCAGTATTGACATAAGCTTTCTGAACCATCTGCCCGGATCCGAAAGCATAACCGTTCCCTTCCAGTGTATAACCGGAAAGATACTGGTATGGCGAACCTGCCAGGTTACCTGATTTACCCCACGATGCCCTCAGTTTCAGGTTGGTGAGCCAGAGAATACTTTTCATAAAGTTCTCCTCCGAAATCCTCCATGCAGCCGAGAAGGCAGGGAAATATCCCCATCTCTTACCGGGTGCAAAATAGTAGTGTCCGTCATAACGTCCTGATGCTTCAAGAATATACCTGCTGTCGTAGTTCCATCCAAGCCTGTAAACGTATCCGATCTGGGCGTTTAACGATGAGGAACCTCCGTTGTCGTAATCATTTTTGTTAGAACTCCCAAGGTTCATCTCATCTATGGTTACAGCAAAATTATTCCTGCGCGCGTAGATATAGTCATAATTACCGTTCACTGCTTCCGCAACCAGCAGGGCTGTAACATTATGTTTGCCGAATGAGTTGTTGTAATTAAGGTATGCCTGGTAGGTATAAGTCCTCCATCTTGAATCTTGCTGAGTCAGGTATGTATAAGCCGGGACGTTACCCTCCTGTGTGGAAATAGACTGGGTAAAGGTACGTGGAGTGGCATTCAGGTCGATAATATAATAATAGAACGGCGTATGCCATCCTTTTTGATATAATAATCTTGAGTCATAACTGAATGCTCCTTTAACGCTTAAACCTTTAATGAAAGGAAGTGTCTGTTCGATAGATATCGTAGTCAGGATAGTATTATTGTCATTAAGATTGTATCCAGGACTTTTGAGCACTGCAACAGGCGAGTTACCTGCAAACTGACCCCACAGGCCGTTTGAATAGGTGATTGATTCTGTTGGTATGAACTTGTAACCATTCCTGAAAAGCTGGTTAGACGATGATGCAACATCAAGGTCGTTTGTTTTTTCATACGATCCGATAAAAGAGGCAGTTACCGTCGTAGTTTTCGTAACCTTTGTTTCAAGATTTAAATTAAAGTTATACCTCTTATATTTAACCTTATCAAACAAACCATCCTGACCAAAGAATCCGATACCTGCAAAATATTTTATCTTATCCGTTCCACCGGAAATCTGCAGATCGTACTTCTGGATCGGAGTGTTGAAATTAACGAGGTCTTTGGTATTGCTGTCCGGATACTTGTCAGGATCGCTGGCGTGAAGGGAGGCATAATTGTCAATCATTGCCGGATCAAATGGAACTACAGCATTCGGATTATTGTTGAGTGTTGCCTCATTACGAAGTTTCATATAATCAACTGCATTCAGCAAATGTGGATAATATGTAGGTGTCTGCACGCCATAATATGTATTGAATGTCAGGGTAGGCAGGCCTTCAGTGCCTGATTTTGTGGTTATAAGTATAACACCATTTGCACCTCCCATACCGTATGGTGCAACTGCAGCTGCATCTTTCAGTACAGTAACTGATTCAATAGTAGAAGGATCAATCTGGTTTAGGTTGCTTACAAGTATATATTTCTGTTTACCATTGTCCCACTCGGCATGGCTCCTTACTATACCGTCAATAACAATAAGTGGAACAGCTGAACCGGTAGTAGCAATACCCCTGATAGAGATTTCAGAGTTATCCGAACCGGGTTGTCCGCCTTGCTGCCTTGAAATCACACCGGCAACCTGACCTGCCAATGCGTTCGTAATATTTGCTACAGGGATTTTTGAAACAACATCCCCTTTTATAGCGCTAACAGATCCGGTAAGGGTTGTCTTTTTCTGGGTACCATAACCGATCACGACAACTTCCTCGAGACTTTCAACCGTAGGAACCAGGCTTAAGTCGAGGGTTGTCTTTCCTGCCAAGGATACATGCTGGGTAACATATCCGATGAAGGATACAGTAAGTGTGGCATTGGGATCAGGCACATCCAGCGAAAATTTTCCGCTGACATCGGTAATGGCTCCGAGAGTAGTCCCTTCAACCTTAACCGTGGCCCCGATAAGCGGTTCACCCAGCTCGTTCAAAACAGTACCGGTTATCTTCTTTTGCTGTAACGCTGCACCGTTATTATTTATGGTGCTTACATTGGTCACAGCGGCAAGAGGTCCGGTATTGTCCCCAGGAATATCCTGTGCATTTACTTTACTCTGGAAGAAAGTGATTGCTCCAACCAGAATAAGGAGTGTAAAAAATCTGGGAATTCGAATCAATTTCCCCAGATCAGACCTTAAATCCGTCTGTAATAAGAGTTTTGTTTTTTTCATAATTTAAATTTAGTTTTTCATAATTTAGGATTATGTTGACAATCTAACAAGAACATATCCTTAATTTAATAGTTGTTAAACATTAAAAGCAGGAAATGAAAAAGTTAAAATTAATGCTCATTAGTAATGTTTCATAGGCACAGGTCTTAAGGTTAGTACTTCATAAAGTCTATAATTATCACTAATTAATTAATCTTAGTATTAGGAACCCAGGTAAATCGTTGTGCAAATTAACTATTTTTAATATCAAATGCAAAAGTTTTTAAAAAATTCACGTAATTATTAAAGAAATATAGAAGTCATTAACATAATTAAAGACGTTTATAACTAATTCAAGACAAATAATTCTAAACAAATTTCTGTGGTCAGGGTCGGAAAAAAATTGCCCGGTGCATTATGATTCTGACTAAGCATTCAAAAATGTGCCAAATTCAATTTACCTGGTTGAATCTTAGAGCAACGTTTGATATTGAACGATGGTGACTTTTATAAGATTTGTTTGTTGTCATAGTAAAATAAATAATTTAACTTTATGATGTAATAAAATCTATCAAAGTGAAAATTAAAATACTCTTAATGGCAGTTCTCTCTTTTGCTCTTTTTTTTGATATCTCTGCCCAGAAAGCAAACAGGAAAATTAACATAACTGGTAAAGTGACCGACTTATACAACAGCCCGGTTTCAGGAGCTCTTCTAATGATTGATGGGAAAACAACCACAGCTAAAACCAATTCTAAAGGATATTATAAAATTAAAATCAAACCATCGGCTTCGCGGATAGGTGTTTTCACAACAATCACAGGAGCAGAAGAAGAACCTATTAATGGAAGAATAGTTATAAATTTCAATCTCGACAAAATAATTACTCCCCAGCCAGGTGCAGGAACCGGCGATATCGGCGAAGAAGCGGTTAATGATGGTTATGGCAATACCAAAAAAGGGAATTTATCAAAACCTATTACCAAATCTGATGTAAGCGGCAGTGAATATTCTTCTTTTTCCTCAATTTACGAAGTCCTGAGGACACTTCCCAGTGTCATGGTGTCGGGCACCAGTGTAACTGTGAGAGGAGTTGGGACTACAGGATCTACATCTCCGTTATTTGTTGTCAATGGAATAACTGTAAGCTCTATAAGCGGAATTAATCCCTCGACGGTTAAATCAATTGAAGTACTTAAAGGTCCGGCAGCTTCTGTCTATGGAATGCAGGGAGCAAACGGCGTAATAAGTATCCACCTTAAAGGTGGGAATTAGACCGGGTAATAATCACTCCCTACGTCAGGTGAGCGCGCCTGATGGTAAGAGTCAGCATTCCCATAAGCAGCAGAGCCCCTCCCAGGATCCATAGAGACATCCCGATACTCCCGGTCTTGTCAATCACAACTCCGACCAGGGTTGGGCCGACAAATCCTCCAAGGTTACCAACTGAATTGATCAAAGCAATACCCCCGGCGGCGGCCGTTCCGCTCAGGAAGGTCGTTGAGAGTGCCCAGAAAGGCCCCATTGCAGATTTTAACCCGACAAGGGAAGCCATCAATGCTATCATTGCTAAATATGGATTCTGCAGGTAAGCGCTGAAGCCAAAGCCTGCTGCTGCGGCAAATGCTGCTATTGCCACATGCCACCGTCTTTCCCCTGTTTTATCGGAATGATATCCGACTATTAGCATCGCTATAACGGCTACGAGATAAGGAATAGCATTTATTAGTCCTACCACAGAATAACTCTTAACATAGAATTCCTTTATGATCGAGGGCAGCCACATTTCGTAGCCATAAATTCCTACTGTCAGTAAAAAGTATATCAGGCATAACAGCCATATACGGCCACTCATAAAAGCCTCATAAAGACGAAAATGCGCCCGTCCCTTTGCCTGAAGTGCCTCCTCATCGAGACGAGATTGGATCCATGCTTTTTCAGTGGGGGAGAGCCATCGCGCTTTCTGGGGACGATCCGGGAGAACAAAGATAACTATCAGACCCATAATTACTGCAGGTATGCCCTCAAGCAGGAAAAGCCATTGCCACCCATCCAGACCGCCAAAGCCGTGAAGTTCCAGAATAGCCCCTGAAAGTGGAGAACCAATAATTCCGGCAACGACGGTACCTGTTGCGAAAAGTGCCACAGTATGAGCTCTCTCCTTATCAGGAAACCAGTATGTCAGATAAAGGATCATTCCAGGATAGAAACCTGCTTCAGCTATGCCAAGCAGAAAGCGTATAAAATAGAAAGCTGTAGTGCTGCCAATAAATATCATCATAGTGGATACAACTCCCCATACAATCATAATTCGGGCTATCCAAATCCGTGCTCCGACCCGTTGCATAATCAGATTACTGGGTACCTCAAAAAGGAAGTAGCCGATGAAGAAAAGTCCTGCCCCTAAGCCATAAACACTGCCGAAAATCTTGTCATCCACACCAATCACTTCCTGCAATTGCAGCTTTGCAAAGCCGATATTTATCCGATCGACATATGCTATTATGTAACAGATAAACATCAGCGGAATCAGACGCCAGGTGATCTTCGAATAGAGATTACGGGATTGTTCAGGAGTCAAAATTTCCGGGTTGGATTCCGGAGTGTATGTTGGCAATACTGGTTTTGTCCTGTAATCAGATTGCTGATCACCATTGGGATCTGTATATTTCATCATTGATAGTATACTGATTAACTTCTGTAATTTGCCTTTCTGAAAAGGACATTTCAGTAATAAAAGTAGTACAAAAAAAGGATGTGAGTAAATAAGATCCTAAAGGCAATTATTTATTTTGATCCTAATTGTTTATTGACCGGGAAACTCTGATTAACTTCACTATGGTGAAAAAAAGTTTGTCAGATAAAAGTAATAGGCATAATTTTATCTGACAAATATTTGATTTTAAAATGCCGTCTTGCTGATGCAAAAAATGAGTTAAGCCCAATTAAAAACCTCAAACTAAAAAATAAAATTATGAATAGAAAAAATTTCTGTAAAACAACATGTGGACTTGGAATTGGTTCATGCTTTGGATTTGGTTTATTATCAAATAGCAATTTATCTGCTACTGATAAACAGATACAGGAAGCAACTAAAAGTACGCCTGTTGTTCCTATTGATCAAAGACAAATTCAGAACGTATTGCGCTTTGTTGATTCTTCAATGGACGAATCAGTGAAAAAGCAGATATTTGAGAGACTAGGGTTAGAACATACAACTAAAGATAGATATGCAAGTTGGATAAATGGGTATAAGAAAGATATTAAGAGTTTTTTTGATATGGTTAATACAAATAAGGATACATATTGGGAAAAACTTGAATACAATCCAGATTTATCCGCAATAAAAGTTACTGGAAGGCTTGTAGACAAATGCGCATGTCCATATGCTCAATGTGAGAATCCACCAAAATCACTTTGTAACTATTGTTGTAAAAGTTATCAAAAACAAATGTTTGAGATGTTACTTGAGAAAAAAGTTAACGTTCAGATTGATGAATCATTTTTATTAGGAGGGAAGAGATGCAATACCACAATATTTATTGACGGTAAATTACCATTAGAAAAGATATAATAAAAAATAATAGCTGGGCTTAACACGAATTATACTACTGCCTGACACAATTTTTGTACAACCCAAGACAATTTATCAGTGACACGTTACAAATAAAGAACTAGATTATGAAAATTTAATACTTGCTCTACAAACCATAAAAGCTAATCGTACAGTTTATTTTATGGGTTTTGGTAGTTACAAACCAGTTTATTTTCTTTTAAAGAAAGACAGATATTAGATTAATATTTCTAGTTAATGATCACTCTGTAGATCGTAGAAGCACATAATTTTAGATGGGTAAACTCTTATACTAATCAGTAAATGATTGTTATAATGTATGAAAGGATATTGTTTGATTTAAAATGTTTAATTTGCCAATATTTCTTAACTCAGCAAAAGAATGCAGATTGCAAATCCTGTGATTCAAGATTTCTAATCGGAAATTAATGGATTAATTATATGACAACAAATACAAAACTGAAAAGCCTGATTCTTTTCTTTCTTGTTATCCCTGTTATAACCTATAGTCAGGTCAGATTACCAAAACTTATTAGTGACGGAATGGTTTTACAGCGGGATGCAAATATAAGGATCTGGGGCTGGGCCTCTGATGGTGAAAAGATTTCAGTTCATTTTATAGATACTACTTACTACATAAGCGCTAATAAGAATGGCGAATGGGAGGTGATGCTTCCGCAATTAAAAGCCGGTCCTGTAAATGGAGTTGTCTGGTTCAGAAGGGAAATCAATGTTCCTGCCAGCATGGCCGGAAAACAGTCTATACTAAAATTAGGAAGAGTTGTTGATGCCGATTCTGTTTTTATTAATGGTAAGTTTATCGGGGCAACAGGTTCGCAATATTCGCAAAGAACTTATAAAATTCCCGAGAAAGTATTAAAAGAAGGTGAAAATACAATTGTTATTCGTGTTATAAATTATAAACGTCACGTAGGATTTGTACCTGAAAAACAATATGAAATAACATCAGATGATGGTATAATCAAACTGGAAGGTGAATGGAAATACCGGGTTGGGACAACTGCTGAACCTCTGGAAGATCGGTTGTTTACAGTAAAAATTCCGACAGGATTATTCAACAGTATGGTTGCCCCAATGCTCAATTATAAGATCAAAGGCGTTGTCTGGTACCAGGGAGAATCAAATACAAGCCGCGCATTTGAACATTTTGATCTTTTTAAACTGCTTATAAATGACTGGAGATATAACTGGCATCAGGGTAATTTTCCATTTTTATATGTTCAACTTCCAAATTTTGTAGAAGTGAATGTTGAGACAACAAAATATGATTGGGCTATCTTTCGCGAGAGCCAGCTAAAAGCATTATCAATACCAAATACCGGTATGGCTGTTACTATCGATATCGTAGAATGGAATGATATTCATCCGGTGAATAAAAAGGATGTTGGCTATCGTCTTGCCCTTGCAGCTCAGAGAACAACTTATGGCGAAAAACAGATTGTATATTCAGGTCCTGTTTTTAAATCAATGAAAATAAAAGGTAAGGAAGTAATCTTATCTTTCACTGACGTGGGAAGTGGTTTAACTTCTAAAAATGGAGAAGAGTTAAAGTGTTTTGAAATATGCGGTAGTGATAACGCATATGTTCCGGCTAAGGCAAAAATTGTGAATGATAAAATTATTGTGTGGAGTGAAAACGTTATTAATCCTGTTGCCATAAGATATGCATGGGCGAATAATCCTGTTGGAGCTAGTTTATACAACAAAGAAGGGTTACCTGCATCTCCTTTCAGAACAAGCGAACTCTGTTGATATGGTAAACTAAAGGTTTTAATACATACTGAGAAAATAATTGCCCAAGAATCTTGCCCTTTGTCTATTCAGATGATAAGGGTTTGTTAGATCTCTCAAATAGGTAAGGTTAGCTACTTTTTTATGATCTTGGTACCCTTGGCAATTCCTGATTCATTAAAAGCATCGATACTGAAATAGTATGTCACATCTTTATTCAAACCCGTGAGCATTAGCGAATTGGTATTATACACCATTACAGAAGTATATAGTTTATTTATGTCAGTCCCATAGTTTACTACATACCCGGTGGCAAGATTGTCTTTTGGCCATTCTATCGTAACTTTTCTCGTATCCGTCTCATTGCGTACTACCGTAAAATCTTTAATATTCCCGGGGATTTTACCTTTCTTTATTCCAAAAATCCTTAAATCATAAATTGAAAATTTTCCATCAGGCACCTTTACATTTTCAATTTTGATATATTTTGTATTAACAGGCTTTTCCAGTTCTATATAGTCATGACAGGCATCCTCATTATTATGGCTTTTATCAACAATAACATTCCATGTTTTTTTGTCATTGGAGGCAAGAATACGATAACAATAATAAATGTTTTTACTGTCTGGCTTAAGATTTGACTCGTTATCCGCAAAATTTACCTGGATTGCATTCACAGTCACTTTGTCCTCCAGTTCAACATTAAGCCATTCCCCTGCATTCCCGGTACTGGCAGACCACCAGGTTCTGATATCTTCATCTAAGGCATTTATAACCGGATATTTTTCCATTGAGGATGATGCTTCTGCCTTATTTTTATAGGAGAGCAGCATCCATCCTCTGAAAAGACTCTCTTTTTCAAAATTGATTTTATGGTCAGGCATAATAGTCGGATAATCGCCAAAAGTTGTGAAGGTCCTCAGTACACCATCCTTGTCGAAGGCTGCAGGAAACAATCCCAGACGGCGTTCAAACATATGACGAACGGATATTGACATTGTGGAGATATGCCAGTAATTGCCATACTTATCCTGAAATGTCGAGCTATGTCCGGCCCCACCGGCAAAGCCTCCAGGTTTATAAGAATATGGGCTGTAAGCCTCATATTTAAATGGTCCCAGCGGTGAGTCGGAAGTATAAACACCATCGGCATAAGTCTTAAATTCTGTTCCCGGAGCAGCGTATTGCAGGTAATATCGGTTGTTATGTCTGGTCATCCAGGCTCCTTCGTTATAGCCATTCCTGGGAATCTCATTGAATTCTCCCGGAGCTTCCCACCCATAACGATTTTGATTATGATTTATAAAGATCGCCGGTTCAGTTACCGGCTGCATTTTTGAATTAAGCCGGACTCCATAAATAGGAAGAATATTTGAGCATCCCCAGTATAGATAAACTTTTCCGTCATCATCCCGGAAAAAATTCGGATCCCATATCGCAAAGGGAAGTGTGTCACTTTTTGGTTTCCAATTGTCTTCCAGGGGGTTGATGGTATAATAAAGAGGCTTTCTTACTCCTGCAGACGCAGCATAATATGTTGTATCATTTACTGTTATCACGTCAGGTGCATAGTCTTCTATTGGCAGTGATTTTATTCGAAGGAAATTCCAGGTGAGCATATCGTCAGAATACCAGTACCCACCACTATGAGAGGCAAACAGAATATATTTATCCTTATACCTTATCATCGACGGATCAGCAGCTTCCCTGTATGAGTTACCATCGGTGAATTGAAAACGGTAGTTTAGATTCACTGGATTGCAATAAGTCTTTTCTTTTTCAGGATTTTGTGACGAATAAGAAATTATAAAAAGGAATAGCACAAGAATCATTTTCATTTTTCTAAAATTAATTTTTAATAGGTGGCAAGAGATCTGACAACGCACATAAGAAGGACAATTCAGTTATAAAACTAGCACAAAAAGTTTAAGTTTCAAAAAAAGTAGTAGAAAAATTAAATTTGATAATCAATAAGTCACCCCCAGAATGTCCGTGAGTCATGCGCCGGCATGACGAACAGTCTTCTCACATTATAGCAAATAAAAGGCTTTTTCTTTACCACTTTTCGGGAAACAATTATCCCTTCATTAGGCCAATATCAGGGAATGAGGTCGGAGGTTACTATTTTTATCTGCCAATACCTTATAAGAGTTCCTGTAAAATCATTTACAGAGGCAGCACAATGCAATTTATTCAGATTCAATACTGCAAGATGAAAGACGGATCGTCAATATCTTCCTTCCGGGAGCAGTTCACACAGAAAGAGAAAGATGCTCTTCAACTGCTTTCTGTAAGAGCTATGAGTGACGGGGCGGTTCTATCGAAGGAGACAAGAACAGATACAAAGAGTGGTAAAAGTTACTCCGTACTCAGACTGGAAGCTGGCAGGAACGATTATGTGAAGTTTGAACTGGAAGTGCCGGGAGAGGGGGAATATAAATTGTACTTCTCTAATTTTAAGGGGCCGGATTGTGGCTCTTTTGCCGTTAACCAGAGGCAAGTCCCGATTAACCGTAAAATTGATGCCTTTGCAGGAGAAAATACATTTGTCGCGAAAGAATACATTGGTTCGTTATTCATAAGAGAAGGGACAAATACAATAACGGTTGTGCTGAAAGAGAATCCTGAAGAAGCCGGGAAAGGAAGCTTTATTCTGAACAGAATTTACCTTGAGAAAATATAATCAGGCTATTCTTTCCTTAATCTGTTCCTTCAAAAGCGATTAAAATTCCTATAAACTTCAAGTTTGTCATCATCCTGCGCTTCTGACATGATAATTGCATCTTCTCCTGGATTGGTAGGTTTTAAGCAGAAATATTCATATTTTAGCGAATGCTTAAACATTATACTTTATGTATTACGAACTTTCAAAATCCCAAAAGAAAATTGCCCGTACTGTAATGGATAAAGGATTGGAAAACCATTATTTAAAAGGGCTCAAAGAAGCTGGGTCAATTATTTTGAATTGGCAAAACGGGGCATTTTCTAACCACAAGGAAGCCTATATGGAGTTGTATAAATGCATAGAAAAAAATGACAAGCATATAGCCTGGTTATACAACGACAAGGGAGGATCACGATGGGTAGAGGTAATGGCTGGCCAGCTTGCTGATGGAGTAATTTCTATAAGTGACCTTAAAGATTTTCAGGCAGAAGTAAGAGAGGCTATTATTTCCTGGAGCAAATTGTAAATGATATTCCAAATACCTCTGATTTACCTTGATAAGATTCTTATCAGGTCATCATTCAGATAATATACTTCAGATCCACTTTTAAATTGGACTTGGTTTTCATATCAAATGGCAACCTAAAGGATATACGTATTCTTCTCATTACCTGTGATCATTCGATGGAAGTTGCTATTCCCGTATAAAAGGATAATTTTAAGCAATCAAATCGGGAAAGTCTGTCGCCGGCAAATACTTTGGATTATTATTTACATTCCTGGCAGCACTGCTGGTTCTTTCCTATTTCTATGCAAAGATGTGGTATCATATCGATTTTTTTCAGGCTCTAATACATGGAAGAATTTAATAAACCGCACAACCGTACACCTCACGCCTCACGCCTCGCACCTTTGCCTGTATCAAATATCATTTTATATAGTATTTTTGCCCTATGAACAGTGACACTGGGAAATGGATAATTCTTATCGGAATTTGTATTGTCGTTATCGGTATTGTAGTCTACTTTTTTCATGATAAGCTGCACTGGATAGGTCATCTACCCGGAGATATACGGATAAAGAGAGCTAATTTAAGGTTTTATTTCCCTGTAACTACTATGATCCTGCTGAGCCTTTTGCTCTCATTACTGATATACATTATCAGAAAGATATTCCTATAGCAGTGGTTTGAAATGAACCGTTCAAACTATTACACCCTTGAGTCGTTGTGCTGTTGAGCCCTTACACCCATCGCCTATAATACATTTCTGCCTTTTGTCTTTTTCCTTTTGTCTTTTGTCTTTCCCTCATACCTCAACCTCAACCTTAACCTCAACCTCAACCTTAACCTCAACCTCAACCTTAACCTTAACCTCAAGCCGCCTTTGCGCCATTTTTCCGATCTTTACAAAAACACTCTCGAAAATGATCTGGCGCCTCCTCGACATATTTTTTGTAGTGTTCCACACCTTCCTGATATTCTTTAATCTTTTCGGCTGGATATGGAAAAGAACAAGGATCCTCAACCTGTTTACCCTGATAATAACAGGCGCATCGTGGTTATTCCTTGGACTGATAGTCGGAACATTAGGTTATTGTCCGCTGACAGACTGGCATTTCAGCATTCTTGAAAAACTTGGGAAAACAGATTTGCCTAACTCATATATCAAATATCTCGTAGATAGACTTTCAGGGCTGGACCTTAATGCTTCTCTTGTTGATAATGTGACACTGTATGCTTTCATTGCAGCGTTGGTATGTTCTGTATTTTTTAATATAAAAGATTTCAAGACTTCAAGACAAGGGAGCGAAGCGAACCAGACTGGCGCGAAGAGCTAAAAAAGGAGGCCACAGCCGACAAGACATCGAGCGTCGCGAGCAAGACCCTACGTTGTACTTTGCCAACCGTAGCTTTAGCGGAGGTTGGAGTCATGCGCCAACATGACGAACAATCTTCTCGCCAAGACGTATGTAAGGCTTTTTTTGGGATTAGAAATTGGAAATATCAGCAGATTCGTCACCCTGGGTTTTTTATCACTTCGTATAATATTGTAAATATGCATCTTAGAATATTGAGTTCGAGTGCTATTTGAACTAAATTCATTATTGATCTATCACAGATGTAAGCTTTTCCATTTACCTGCATATTTAATTACATTGTGCAAATTGCCTATATAATTACATCGAAGTATTGAGCATTTTTTCTTCTAAATGAATGGTTTTCTTCTTTTTATCCTCTTTGGCAGGTAAAATTTTATATGTTACTTATTATCCAATACCAATTTACTTTTTATTTAATCTGTTGGATCCACTTTAAAGTAACTTGTTTTACTCCGTTCATATAAAAGAATAAGATATGCAGCGAATTACATTGTAACGCCTTTTTCGTAATTTTAAGTTTTTAGAATCACCCAAAGAAAGACCAAAAGCAAATTAGTTTTGACTTGTAGTAATTCACTTTATATTTTATAATACTGTCTAACGTAATCATTTTCTGTAAGTTTTATTAAATAAAGAAACTAATCATGAATGAATCAAAACACATTGAACTAAATGAAGCAAAATGGGATAAATGGGCAAATTCACTGGATAATAATAATTGGAGGAACTATTACTTAAGACGTGGACAAAGTGATGTAATTTCTTTATTGCAACTCAAAGAAAACATGAGCATTCTTGACATTGGATGCGGGACAGGCTGGGCATTAGGACAAACTGCAAGATTAATTGACAACAAAGGTTCTTTTTACGGTGTTGATTTATCCGCAAAAATGATTGAAAGAGCGAAAGAGAATTTTAAAGCAAAAGAGAATTTTCATTTTATAAAGTCAAATGCAGAATCAATCCCTCTCGATGACAATTTATTTGATGCCATCATTTGTACTAATTCTTTTCATCATTATTTACATCCTGATAAAGCATTGAAAGAAATGTATCGACTGATCAAAACAGGAGGGAAAGTCTATATACTCGACCCGACTGCTGATATTTGGGCTATTAAAATTATTCATAAACTAATCCATTTTTTTGAAAATGGACATGTGAAGATGTATAGTACAAAAGAGTTTAAAGAATTAATAGTTGATTCAGGTTTAAATTATGAAGGTCGCAAAATAATCAGAATCAGCCAAAAAGTCCACATCGGACAGAAATGAAATTGGGTCTTACATCTTACATTGATTTCGTCTCAGACTCAATTAAACGAAACCTGGCGCAATAGTTGAAATGTAAAGTATCATTTTATAATGACTAAATATGAACATAATTGAGGCTATAAATAAACGGAAATCAAGCAGAACATATAAACAAGTTGCTTTAGCACCTGCTGATAAGGGAAACCTCGAAAATTTTATTGTTGAAAATAGTAAAGGCTTAGAAAATGAGACAGTTAATTTTAAAATCATTGAAAAAAAATTTACTGACAATCAAATGAAACTTGACTTAGGAATGATTAAAGGGCACAATACTTATATTCTGGGGACAGCAAAATCTACATTAGTATCAAGGGTAAACTATGGATACCTTATGGAAAAAATAGTTTTAAAAGCCACTGAAATGAACGTGTCAACTTGCTGGGTGGGATATTTTGACTATAATTATTTCAATGAAATATCCATTGAAGATGGTTTTGATATACCAAGTATAGTAATTGTTGGATATTCTGAGGAAAGACAAACATTACAAAATAAATTTGTAAGATTAACTATTAATGCTCCGAAAAGGAACAGTTGGGACAAGTTGTTTTTCAATTACAAATTGAAAACACCACTGACATCTGATTATGTAAAGAAATATTCTGATTCTTTAGAGATGGTAAGATTAGCACCATCATCCGGAAATACTCAACCCTGGAGAGTGTTTTTTAATGAAACTTTGAATGAATTTCATTTTTATAAAAAAGTGATAAGCAATAGGTACGAGTTACGAGGATTACATGATATTGACATGGGCATTGCTTTGTCTCATTTCGAGTTAACGTCACTGCAAAATGGATTATCAGGTAGCTGGCTTAAACATATAAAAGAGAGTATTAACTCAATTGATGACTTGCAATATATCATGACTTGGAAATGTGAATAAAATGTATGAATGCCCAACAATGGCTCATACCATGCAGGTTTTAGAAGTATTCGCTTGGAAGCTAATGCAAGTAAGTTTTGTAATGAGTGACATAAACGTAGCCATTTTAAGGAGATAAAAACATGAACAAATTAAACTTCAAAAAAATCATTATTATTTTAAGCCACACATTTATAGTGTGGGCACTTTGTGGAGCGACAATAGCGGTTGGGCGTTCTCTCACAACAATTGAATTAACATTAATAATTCATGTAATTGGTGCTCCGATTTTTGCTTGTTTAGTTTCCATGGTTTATTATAAGAAATTTAATTATACATCTCCTATTAGCACTGCATTTATCTTTTTATTCTTTGTAATTGCAATGGATGCAGGATTAGTTGCCCCGGCATTTGAAAAAAGTTATGGATTGTTTAAAAGTATTTTGGGAACATGGATTCCTTTTTCATTGATATTTTTGTCTACTTACATCACCGGGTTAACAATTAAAAGAAAGGTCGCTTAAATGGATATAAAATTGATAATAATTATTGTTTTTGCATATTTATACGGAATCTTTGAGATTATCCTGGGTGTAAGGCAAGGACGAAAATGGAAACGGAATATTGTTAACTCAGGGGATAAAGGGAGTTTTTGGTTACTATTTATTCTCATAGCGGTTGGTTATGCTCTTTCTTTCAGTATTGCTGCAACAAGATTAGGTAGAATTTATCATTGGAATGCATTTTTTGCAATTGGAGCAATTGTGATAATTGTTGGATTAATAATTAGAATTACCTCAATAATGACACTTAAACAACATTTCACCTATACTGTTACTAAGATTGAGAATCATGAGTTAATTGAAGCCGGATTATATAAAAGTATCAGACATCCGGGATATTTGGGACAACTGATTATTTTTATAGGAACATCAATATCATTATCAAATTGGCTATCTGTTTTATTTATGATTATTCCGGTTTTATTGGGATTTATTTATCGGATAAAAGTAGAGGAAAGATTTATGATTGAACAAATGGGAGAAAAATATATAGGTTATCAAAAGCGTACAAAGAGATTGATTCCAAAAATATATTAAAAATTAGTTCAAATTAGCAACAGGCCTGACGGTTTGGAAGCAGTGCATTGAAATATAGATAATTATAAACAATTTCCATTAGGTTTCAAATGAATGGAATACTTAAAATAATGCCAATTATGCTATATATGATTGTTGGCGTAATCAGTATGGTTATGGCTATAAAAAGTTTATTTTCCAATAAGTTTTTGCTTTTTCATGAAAAGGTAGCCAGTAAAACATGGGATGAGATTGATAATCCTTTAAAACTTGTAATCTTGACACTTTTGAGGCTTGCCGGTCTTGGATTTCTTATTATATCTATTTTGTTATTAGTCACTCCTATAATCAATTATTTTATTCAAAATAAGTTCTACAAATATTCAATCCCTGTTATAGCATTAATTTTTTGCACAGGACTTTTTGTGATTAATTATTTACTCTACAGGAAAACAAAAGTAGGTACACCCTGGAAAGGGTCTCTTTATGCTATGGTTGCTATAATAGCCGGAATTATTATCTCAATGTTAACTAAGTTGAGCACTTGAATGGAAATTCAAGTATTATTGAGCACCCTTGTTCAGCTTAAATAATCAGTCAGTTCATAGATAAATTTCATTTCCCCTTTTACCTTGATATTATGATGTTTAAATCTCAAATTAAGATGCTCAGTTACATCCGGAATCACATTATCCAGTTTCTCCGGTTTTAGGTGCTCTATTTGACAGGATTTTCAAAAGTTTATACTCTATTCATCAAGTAATTCTGACAGATTTTTCATGTTTTCAACCACTCAATCATATCTGACTCCAAATTCCCAATACTTTTGTACATTTTTTAATCCTAATTCTTCAGCTAAAATAAATCTAAGTCCATTGAACGTGTATAAATTATCATCACTACCTCTTTGAAGACATTTTTGTTTTGTATTTACTATTGTCGCACTGACCTTATCCTTTGAATGTCCCTTATCTATCGCTGGTTTTAAGTATACTTTTTGACCAACTTTAAGTTTACCTAATTCGAATAAAGTCGCTATTATTGATTTTGCAGGTTTCCTTTTAGTTGCACCACCTCCTATAACATTATTCTCAGGCAGAACAAATGATTGTGCTAAAAACTCATTCCCATCAGAATCTTTATAATAAATGAAATTTACAGCATTGATGTTTAGATAATATGGTCCTTTTGCTAAATAATTAATTATCCTGATAGTCGATTCATCAATTTCTGAACCAACAATAATCATCTGGTGGTCAGAATTTAGTTCTATCTCTTTCGAATTTTTGTGAAAAGTTGCAGAAAAAAATTCTTCAATATCTTTGTACTCTGATTTCCCGTATGTATTTAAAATATTGGTCAATTCATCATAGCACAATTCTTTTATCCATGTAGCCGAATCAAGAACGTGGGCAATAACTTCATGATCAGGTTTATCACGTTTAAGTTCAATAATTACTAAATCACCACTTGAATTGATAGCCAAAATATCTATCTTTTTGCCGTATGGTGAAACTACCTGACATCCAATTATGGCTAAATTTTGAGACAGTATAGCGATATCTTCAATTAGCCATTTTTCAAGTCGATGTTCGTAATCAAGATGTACTTTACTTATTTTTATTACGCCATCTGATTCAATTTTCCAAAGTTTAATTTGTTCCATTTTCTTTGTTTTCAGTTGATTGACCCAGATTTTTCATTTGTTATCTCTATAATACTCAAACTAACTTCTGGTTCCCAGAAGGTTCTAATAATTGTCAATTACTATTGACTTTAAATCATCATCTGACCTAAATTCACCAAAATCAGGATAGAATGTCATGAATTTATTTTCAATCATTTCAGAAATATTAAATTCGCAACGATTATATTTTGTTAATGAATATGATTTTAATTGTCCTTCGATATTGGTGAAAATAATTCTACCATTTATTTTATTCTTAGTTGTTATAACAAATGAACCACCAATCTGACTGATAGGAATCATCTCACTTATTAAAATTTCCATATTCATAATGTTAAAGTCTATTTGGTTTACCTTCTTTTATCATAAATGGCAAAATTATTCATTTTAAAGCGATTTACGGCATTCTGTTAAATCTGGGGTATATGCATTCCTCTGTCGACTTTGTTTATAATTAATAGTTCTGTGAATTCAGTTTAGTTGTGTGACACCATTTAAATGTTTTTAGTAAAAACATCTAAAATCCTAAGGGAAGCCGATAACTGGAAAGTGTTGATTGATGAAAACAGCATTCATTCATCTATAGAATCAGGCTATGATTAAAATATACTCTCCAAACTGTTAACTGGTTTCAATAATCATCTTAATTTAATAATATAATAAATATATAGGTTTTTACAAGAAGATTTAATGATATTAATGCTGCAAGTTTGTATTTTTGAAGTTTTTATTTTAAATTGCTATGAATTATCAATATGCTATTAAACAACATTATCAAAAATCGTGTCGTTAATATTTAATATTATGAAGAACGATTCAAAATCAGACTCATCGAAAATTAAGGAATTAATTAGATTGCATAAGTCGGGTGTGTTAAGTGATGAAGAATACCATTATCTATTAAAATCGCAGATTCTCAGTCACTGGGAAGTTCAACCTTTTAAGGAATTGAATACAAAGAAAAAGCCCTTAAAGGATTTAAAAGAAGACATTTATGGTTCATCAAAAAAATTTAAAAAGTCTAAATATGATTTGTTAAAATCAGAAAATAATCAAGCTGAAATCCAACCATCAAAGGAGAAGGTAGAGAAGATATTATGGACACTCCTGAATTAGAATATTTTAAACATACTATGACCACCTCATTGTAAAAAAAGATAAGTTTATTATTCTGAAAGAGTTTTAGTACAAAATAAATAGAAAAAAACAAGCTTGAAATATATTTTGTACTAACCTGATTATGTGTACGTTACAAAATCCGTCACAGTTTCCGTCAACCCCTAACACACAAAACCCTATAGAACATTGTTATTACGGAATTTACGATATCAGAATGTTGTGCCATCGATTCTATTTGATATTCAGTTTACACATCACTCATTTATTTACCAGGTTGCCTTTTCAAAAACGTTTATAACCTCTTAATCTTTTTTTATTTATTTGATATTCAATAAACAGATTAGTATTTTAGTAGATTATGATTTCGAAATTATATCGAAGATCTGGTATAGGCAGATTGCAAATTCGAAGTTAATTTAGTTAAGAAACATCTTAAGAAAGATTTATTAGATGAATAAACAGGCGTTTTTTGAAAATGTTATTATTATAACAGGTGCATCATCAGGTATTGGCCAGCACCTGGCGTTGCGTCTTGCGGAACAAGGTGCATGGCTCGTTTTGGCAGCCCGCAATGTTGAGCATTTGGAAGAAGTTTCAAAAAAATGTCAGCAACTGGGTGGTAAAGTTATCGTTATACCCACAGATGTTGCTGAAAAATCTCAATGTCAAAACCTGATTAAGCGTACTATTGAGAAATATGGGAAGATTGATGCCCTGATCAATAATGCAGGTTTTGCTGTAGCATCCAAATTTGATGCATTGAATGATCTGACATTATTTGAGAGGATTATTCAGGTGAACTTTTTCGGAAGTGTATATTGCACCCATTATGCACTACCCTATCTTAAAAAAACCAATGGGCGTTTAGTGGCAATTTCCAGTATCCGTGGTAAATTGCCATCAGCAACCGCAGATGGTTATGGTGCCAGTAAGCACGCAATGACTGAATTTTTCTCTTCTCTTCGAAATGAGCTGGCTGATAGTAAGGTCAGTGTGACAATTATTTACCCTGGTTGGGTAAGTACTGGTATTACCAGCCGGGCAATTAAAGCAGATGGCATGCCTACGGGAGAAATCTCAATCCATGAGAAAGGTGCAATGTCAGCAGAAACTTGCGCCAAAATAATTGTAAAAGCGGTCGCAAAACGTAAGCGCGAAGTCGTAATGACATTTGAAGGAAAGTTGGGATTATGGCTAAGATTAATAGCACCAAAAATGGTTGATCAAATACTTATAAAGAAGACTAACCAAGACTGATGATATTGACCTTAAGACAAATTTTTATATTTCAGGTTATTGATCAAATCCGGGTCGTACAAATTTCCTTGCAAGAGGAAATACCGCTTCAGTATGTTTTCTTATATCTGCCAGGCTGATCAGGAATTTTAATATCTCATCTTCAAGTTGCAGGGTGCATGGTGCAGGATTAATCGTTTCGCGTTTTTCGTTTATCACTCCTCAACCTCAACCTGTACCTCAACCTCAACCTCAAGCCGCCATTGCGCCATTGAGCCATTGCGCCGTTAGGTTGCCAGCATTAATGTTTTAATATCTCTTTTCATATTCTGCCAATGCGAGCCATTCCAGTAGATACGGTTACAATCATTACACATTTTAAATTTCCGGTAGTATTGCCGGGTTTTGGGTAATAAACGGTCCAGAATTTCCTTTTTTGTTACATTCCTCAGCAGCCCGTTGCATTCCATACAACGTGTGAATGAAGCGATCAGGTTCTTTAAATCAAAACGGAGGAAAACTTCTTTTAATTGATAACGGGGGTACCGCGATCTTATATAGTAACCATGTGTCACTTTTTTATTCTTAAGCAATCCTTTGTCCCTTGTCAGGATAACTCTTTTATCCGATAGTGAGAGATCAATTATTTCCTCATCGTTAAGATCAGTACGGTAATATGTATCAAAGCCGCATAATCGAAGGTATTTTGTGAGCTTTCCCAGGTGTACATCAGCGACAAACTTCAAATCCCTTAAAGGTTTTTTCCTTAAATGCGTTACGGGAGCAATGTCAAAGCTTTCAAAAACAGGATAAACGGATACGGAATCTGCATTCTTTAGTTTGTAAGAAAAGTCGACCGACAGACTGTTCACCAGGATCAGGTCAACTTCAACATGCGGTACCCCAATCGCTTCAACAGCATCTTTAATTGAAGGAGTGCCGTTGAATTCATAGGGAAACAGTTTTTTTCTCTTCTCCTGAGGCAGGAAATCATTCAGCTCCTCATAAAACCGGAAATAAGCAGTACTCATAATAATCTGTTCCGCTTGGGTTATTTTTAAAATACGAGAGAAAGATACGAATGTTTACGGTATTCTTTGGTGCTGGTTGCAGGTTGCTGGTTGCAAGGTGCATGGTGAAATCCTATTCCCGGAGATCACGCAGATTTACGCGAATCTCTCTGGGTTTAATATTTTTTTAGATGAACTTTATTTCTCATAAAATGTTAAACTCAAAATAGAAAATTCAATGAAAACAAGACCAATTCCGGAAGGATATAATACACTTACTCCCTATATCACTGTAATAGATGCAGATAAAGCAATAGAGTTCTACAAAAAAGCATTTGGTGCAAAAGAAACCGGGCGGATTACTATGCCCAGTGGCACCGTAGGTCACTGTGAAATGGATATTGGCAGTTCAAAAATTATGATAGCTGAAGAGAATAAACAATGGGGCAATCTTAGTCCTGAAACACTTGGAGGCTCTCCTGTTCACCTTTGTTTGTATGTTGAGAATGTTGATGCAGTATTTGCCCGGGCCCTTCAGGAAGGAGCAAAAGTGATGGGAGAAATGGCAGTTAAGGATCAGTTTTATGGCGACCGGACAGGCACCCTTACCGATCCTTTTGGACATAAATGGACAATAATGACCCATTTAGAGGATGTCTCATATACAGAAATGCAAAGACGAACTGATGAAATGTTTTCAAAAAATAAATAATACTTACAAATATGTCAAAGACTAGTACGTATCTTAATTTTCAGAGAAATACCGAGGAAGCTTTTAACTTTTACAAATCGGTTTTCGGTGGTGATTTTGTTGATGGAAAAATCAACCGTTTCGGCGATATGCCTGCACAGGAGGGGATACCGCCCCTCGCGGAGGAGGACAAAAAACTGGTAATGCATGTTAGCCTTCCGATACTTGGAGGTCACCTTCTTATGGGAACAGATGCTCCTGAATCGATGGGATTCAAAGTAAACAATGGCAATAACGTCTATATCTCACTTCATCCTGATTCCAGGAAGGAGGCAGACAGCCTTTTCAGCAGGCTCTCGGAAGCTGGTGTAATAGAAATGGCTATGCAGGATATGTTCTGGGGAGACTATTATGGCTCACTTACTGACAAATTTGGCATTCATTGGATGGTAAACTACTCGGCAAAATCATAATACTCTACACCCAAGAGCAATTTACCTAAATACCACAGAATTAGCTCCCCTTTAGGGGAGATGTCATCCGCCATTTGGCGGATGACAGAGGGGCTCTGGTCCCAAAACAGAGCCCTTTAGGAGGGCCGAGCGTTTAGGAGGGTGCCCTTTTGAGACACCCTATTGTTTTAAAAGAACGTTGTGTTATTGCGAATGAATCACTGCTAAAATACTTTGATGAATATTTTAACCTGCGGAAGGTTGCATATCTCTTTTAGCTTCTTTTGATTTGGTTTTTCCATTTTCGCCAATGTCAGAGACTTCTACTCTTCCCCCATCAAATTTTCCGGAGATACTGTCAAGAAGCGAATTGAATTTTCCCTTTATGGAATCCAAATAGTCTTCTCCTTTTTTAACTATTTTACTCCGGCTTTCAGAACCTTTATCGGGAGCAAATAAGACCCCGATCAACGCACCGGCAGCAATGCCAGCCAATGCGCCTAAAACTACTTTTCCCGAGATCATAATTAAAGTTTTTAAATGTTTATTACTAATACAAATATTCCGGGGAACTTTCCCCATTTCAACTTTTTGATTTTCAAATAAAATCAGTTCTTACACTTTGTAATTAACAAACAATCACATTCCGTTTTTGTTTCGTAAAGATTCTTTTTATCAATAATCTTTTTTAAAAATTTCCTTCTATGCTCATTAGTTTTCAGTACACCCTGCCTGAGAATAAATAGAGAGTAATCATATCCAAACAACAACTTACCCCACAAGGAAGCACAACTCCTCTTGAGCTCAGTTATTACGCTTTCACAAACGACCTGCAGAAAGCTTTAATATTCCTGGTGATCCTACCCAAAACTATCTTGTCAGGATGGAGTTTATTCCTTCTTCTGACAATTTGCTTATTCAGCAGTTAAACCGTAAACAGAATCAAAGCAAACTTTTTATTTGTGGAGTTGTTGCGGGTAGTTCTAGGGTAATTAAGGAAGAATCTGACAATACCTGGATTGATATCTATCAGGCAGGAAACCCTTATACTATAGACTTTATCAATAGTTTTATATGGCTAAATGAAACCAGGAGCATTCTGTGGGCATCTGATAAAGATGGCTGGTTACATTATTACCAGGTTTTTCTGGAAGGGAAGCCGGAAAAACTGGTAACTAAAGGTAATTTTGATATAATAGACCTGAAATATATCGACAGCAAAAAAGGCATGTCTATTTTATGGCTTCTCCTGATAATGCCACACAGAAATATTTGTACCACATCAGGTTGGATGGTAAAACCTATAAATTTTAACCCTCTGAAAAAATATCCTACAGAAAATTTGAGAACACTTTATACATATTATTTAAGAATGTATTGCCCACATGGGGGAAGATAATCATGTTACTTTCTTTGTCTTGATACAAAGAACCGAGGAACGCTTTAGGGGGACGAGCTCGACGAAGTCAAATGAACAAATACTCTAATATAAAATCCTTACCCGTATTGTGTATGGGATATTCTTCAGGTCCTTAAGAACTGAAGGATCAAGGTCACTGTCAGTTTCCATAATAACATAACCTATGTCAGGGTCAGTCTGCAGGTATTCGGCTGAAATATTGATACCCCTTGACGAAAAATACTGGTTTAATTCGCGCAGAACACCAGGAACATTCTTATGAATATGTAAAAAGCGTTGTTTGGCGGCGTTAGGCTGAAGAGCAATCTCAACGAAGTTTACAGCCCCGATTGTTGAACCTGTATCACTGTATCTTACGAGTTTTTCAGCTACTTCAAGTCCGATATTGGCCAGTGCTTCCTGAGTACTGCCGGCAATGTGAGGTGTAAGTATTACATTATTAAAATCCTGGAGATCATTTTCGAATGGTTTATCATTTGAGGCCGGTTCCACCGGAAAAACATCAGCGGCTACTCCGGCCAGGTGTTTCGACCTGAGTCCATCAGCAACAGCCTTATAATCAACAACATCTCCGCGAGATGCATTGATCAGGCATGCTCCCTTTTTCATGATAGCAATCTGGTCCTTTGAGATCATATTCTTTGTTAATTCTGTTAGAGGAACATGAATAGTTATTGTATCAGAGATCTTTAACAGGTCATTCAAACTTGCTACATGTTTCGAATTACCCAGACTGAGTTTCTTTTCAATATCATAATAGATAATTCTCATACCAAGGCTTTCGGCAAGGATGGAAACCTGTGAACCTATATGTCCGTAACCTATGATCCCAAGGGTTTTACCTCTTATTTCCACCGAGTTATTAAATGATTTCATCCATATTTTCCTGTGAGCCAGGGCATTTTTTTCAGGAATACCCCGCATAAGCATAATACACTCGGCTATAACCAGTTCCGCTACTGAGCGTGTATTTGAGAAAGGGGCATTAAATACAGGTATGCCAAGCATTTTGGCATCATGGATATCCACCTGATTTGTACCTATACTGAAACATCCTATAGCAAACAGTTTAGGAGTATTGAAAAGCAGGCTTTTACGAAGTTCCGTACGGCTTCTGGTCCCGATTATGTGGATATTCTGTAATTTTTTTTCCAGCTCATCACCTGATAGAGCTCCATTCAGGCATTCAACATCGGTATAGCCTTTTTCCCTGAAGAAATGCATAGCATTCTCATGGATCCCTTCCAGCAGTAGAACTTTGATCTTGCTTTTATCGAGTGAAAAGTTTGTCATCAGCACATTATTAAGGATGATTAAAGTAAAAATCTAATTTGAGATTGTAGATTAATTCGTGCAAAGTAAATAAAAGAGTCCGGTTGTACAAATTTTTTCAAACACTTCGGCGGGACAGAGGGGGTTATATACCACTTGCAAAAGTTCTATAATCAGCGGTCCGTAGGCAAAATACTTTTGGACTACGCCCAGCTTATCACAAGCCAACCTCTTTTAACTATTAATCTTTATTTTTAACTTTTAATAAACGAATTCAAAAAATAAGTTAAATATTTAAAATATTTGCTCACCTCTTTCGTCTATGGAACTAAACAACCTCTTAAATGAGTCCTAAAGAGTCAGAAAAAATTGGAGCTGTCTATAAAGACGAGCGGAAACGTCTGCTCGGCTATATAAGAAACAGAATTTCCGACAGGGTAGAGGCTGAAGATATTCTGCAGGATGTCTTCTACCAGCTTACCGTCGGCTTCAGGGACATCAGGAGGATTGAAAACCTGACAGCATGGCTCTATAAAGTGGCCGATAACCGTATCACCGACCTCTTCCGTAAAAAGAAACCAATCAGCATCAACTACAAAGAAAACGCAAATGATGATGACGAAGGCCCATTAACACTCGAAGAGATACTCCCTTCGCTTGGATCGACACACGAAGATGATGAGATAAAGGAGATGATATGGGAAGCCATTGAAGAGACTCTTTCAGAACTACCCGAAGAGCAAAGTTATGTATTCGTGGCAAACGAGTTTGAGGATATGAGTTTCAAAGATATATCTGAAAAAACCGGTATTGGAGTCAATACCCTCATCTCGCGGAAACGATATGCTGTCCTTGCCTTAAGGGGGAGATTAATTGATTTATATAAACTTTTAAAAAATATCTAGTATGAAAACATTAAGAATTTTAAAGTATGTAGGATTTGGTATACTCGGATTAGGTTTCATCACCCTGACAATTTATATCGTAATGTGTCTATGGAACTCGCTTATTCCCTTATTGTTCCACGGACCGGTACTCACCTTCTGGCAGACAGCAGGGCTGTTTCTTCTTTCGAAAATTCTTCTTACCGGGGTAGCCCCGGGTTCACATGACCGTGGCAGGAGAGGTTGGAAAAGAAAATTTAATAATAAATACAGACATTCCTGCAGTGAGGATGAAAAGATAGCAACTCCTGAGCAGGCTTAGAGAAAGAACCGGCTTTGTCCGGTTTTTTGTTTGAGGGGAGATCTGGTTTATTTAGTGGAATTTTAATTGTTTTCTTATCTTTAATAAAGCAACAAACAATAAGCACCAAGCAACACAATTATTGTGAATAATATCAAATTAATTAGCGATTATGAATAACAAAAAGAACCCATACGTTTGTCCTGCAGGATTAGCCGGAAGTCTTGATAATTTTTTCAGGAGATGGTTACAAAATCCTCAGAAAATACTTAAGCCATACATTAACAAGGGAATGACAGTTCTTGATCTGGGTTGTGGTCCTGGTGTTTTCACTGTTGAAATAGCAAAATTGCTTCATGAATCAGGGAAGGTTTTTGCAGCAGATGTACAAGAGGGAATGCTTGATATAGTAGACCGCAAAATAAAAGGTACAGAGTCAGAGCAACTGGTTGAGCTGCATAAATGCCAGATCAATAGTATTGGCCTTACTGAAAAAGCGGATTTCATTCTGGCTTTCTGGATGGTTCATGAAGTGCCGGATCATGACAGACTTTTTGAAGAATTGAAGGCAATTTTGAAACCGGACGGGAAAATTTACATCATAGAACCGAAGATACATGTTACAGGAGCAGCATTTAAAGAGATGACTGCCAGAATAAAAAAAGCAGGATTTGAAATTGTCGGCAGACCAAAGGTATTATTCAGCAGGGCAATCCTGTTAACGCATCAGAAGTAGAATATCTTCTGCCTCCTATAAACGCGCAACCAGATCTTAACAGGCAAGTGAGCCACACAAAGTAACGAGGGCTTACCGATCCCTGTTTATTTCTCGATGAAGATGGCCGTCTTTACCTTTATTACGAATGTTCGAATAGTAAACCAATTTACGGTATTGAACTCGACTCCAGGAGTTTTAATCCTATAGGAACTCCGACAGAGTGTTTTAATAGTAATAAAAAAGATTACGGATGGGAACAAACCGGTGATTACAATAACCAGCTGAAGATCCATGGATAGAGGGTGATTGGATGACAAAATATAAACGTAAATACTACTAACGAAAATGGTATAAAAAAAGGTGTAAAAGTTGTGGTGGTTAAGTAAATGTTGCTCCTGCGGACAAGTGCTTATTCAGACTCCTTCCTGAAATCAGACAAAGGGTCAATTTCTAATCTTTCGCTTCCTACCCGGTCGTCACTCAAATTCATAATTTCTAAGTCGTAATTCTGTATCAAATAGCTACTTTTGCCTGTGAAAATAAATTGATATGAAGTACTGGTTTTCCGGTGAAGCTTTTGCAGCAGTACGCGTTAAAAATTTCCGTTTTTATCTGTTCTATCGAATTTTTATGACAATGGCCACCCTTATGCAGTCGGTTATTGTAGGATGGCAGATATACGCTTTATCCAACAATGTGCTCTGGCTGGGGTTTATTGGCCTGACTGAGGTGATTCCGCAGGTAAGTATATCTCTCTTTGCCGGGCATTATATCGATTTATGGAACCGGCGTAAGATTATTAATTATACCACTCTTTTACTTATTCTGGGTTCGGTGATTCTGTTGATTTATAGTGCAAATGCAACTTATTTCTCCGAAAAATTCGGCATCATTCCAATTTTCGTCACTATCTTTTTAACAGGACTGGCACGAGGAATATTAGGCCCTGCCCAGGTTGCACTATTGGGCCAGCTTGTTCCGAGGAATTTATATGCAAATGCGGCTACCTGGAACAGTGCTAACTGGCAGGTGGCAGCTGTTATGGGACCGGCAATCGGAGGACTGGTCTATGGTTTTTGGGGAATAGTGCCGGCCTATTCACTGGTATTAGGTTTATATACTTTGTCGTTCTTTATGATAATGCTTATAAAAGTCGGCAGGCACAAAGTTGTTGAAACAACCGAAGGTGTATTTACCAGGATACGAAGCGGCATCAGTTTTGTTTTTAAAACACCGGAATTGCTTGGAGCTTTTACACTCGATATGTTTGCTGTGCTGTTTGGCGGAGCAGTTGCGATGCTTCCTGTATTTGCATCCGATATATTACATGTCGGTCCCCAGGGTCTGGGTTTGCTCAGGGCCTGTCCAGCCATAGGAGCTACACTTATGGCATTCGTTCTAATGTTCCGTCCGCCTATGAGAGAAACAGGGAAGATACTTTTCATTTGTGTTCTTGGTTTCGGTCTTTGTATGATTGGTTTCGGACTCTCTACAAGTTTCATTTTATCGGGTTTGCTGTTAATTCTAAGTGGCGCTTTCGATAATATAAGTGTTGTGATCAGAGGAACCATTCTCCAGCTATTTACACCCGATGATATGCGCGGCCGGGTTGCATCTGTAAACAGCATATTTATAGGATCATCGAACGAGTTAGGTGCATTCGAATCGGGGGTTACTGCTAAATTAATGGGTCTGGTGCCTTCGGTAGTTTTCGGTGGTATTATGACACTTGCAGTTGTTTTTACCACTATTAAGGTAAATAAACCGCTCAGGAAGCTATCGCTTAAAAATAAAATGTAACTATTTCGAGGACGAAGAGGAAATTAGGAGAAGAGGTGATCTGACTCCATGATGCTCAGTTAACTCCGGGGTAATAAAATGCAAAATACAAAAGTCAAAATAATCATAAGACTGTACGACTCCAAGACTTCAAGACAAGCGACAGAAGAGAGCAGGACAGCACGCAGCGCAAGACCCTGCATCGTGCGTCGTGTGTCGTGAGACGCCTACCGCAAACTGTAAACCAACCATCCCCGGGTAACAAACACTTTACTTTCCGTATTAAATCATATAACCTTCGTAGCAGGAGTATGCCCAGGTAGATAACATTGGAAAGGTTTAAAAATATAAATGATTTTGCTTAATTTAACGGATTAATACAGACCTGAATTAAACAATGCCCAACCAAAACCCCGAACAAATAGCTCGTGATAATATTGACAAGCAATTGATTGCCTGTGGTTGGACAATTCAGAATAAGAAAGAGATTAATCTGAATGCCGGGATCGGTATAGCTATAAGGGAATACCAAACGGATACCGGACCTGCTGACTATTTACTTTTCGTCGATAAACAACCTGTAGGAATAATTGAAGCAAAAAAAGTAGAGGAAGGTTTCCGTCTTACAGATTATGAAGAACAATCCAGGGATTACGCGGAAAGCAAACTCAAATATCTGAATAATGATCCTCTACCTTTTGTATATGAAAGTACAGGTGAACTAACTCGTTTTACAGATTACCGCGATCCAAAACCGCGATCGAGACCAACCTTTACTTTTCACAAACCGGAAACATTCCGTGAGTGGAATAAAAAAGAGAAGACTCTCAGAAAAAGATTATTGGACTTACCGTTACTAACAACAACAGGATTAAGAGACTGCCAGATTGTTGCGATCCGGAATCTGGAAAAATCTTTTAAAGAGAGCAGACCTCGCGCTCTGATCCAGATGGCTACCGGATCAGGCAAGACATATACAGCCATAACCTCAATTTACAGGCTACTTAAATTCAGTGGCGCCAGGCGGATACTGTTCCTTGTCGACACACGTAACCTGGGTGAACAGGCAGAACAGGAATTTATGGCTTATACGCCAACAGACGACAACCGTAAGTTCACGGAACTCTATAATGTACAGAGGTTAAGAAGCAGTTACGTAGCTTCTGACAGCCAGGTTTGTATCAGTACTATACAACGATTATACTCTATATTAAAAGGAGAGGAACTTCCTGAAGAAGCTGAAGAAACAAATCCGGGAGAAATTAGTTGGCAAAAACGCGAACCGGTTCCTGTTGTCTATAATGCAAAACTGCCGGTAGAGTTTTTTGATTTTGTGGTTATTGATGAATGCCACCGAAGTATTTATAACCTCTGGAAACAGGTTCTCGAATATTTCGATTCTTTCCAGGTCGGACTGACTGCAACACCCGATAACAGGACATTCGGATATTTCAGACAAAATATTGTAAGTGAATACACTCACCAGCAGGCTGTTGTCGATGGGGTTAATGTCGGCTATAATATTTTCCTCATTGAAACTGATATTACTAAGAAGGGCTCAAAAATCTGGAAAGGAGAATTTGTTGACCATCGTGAAAAACTGACCCGAAAAAAGCGTTGGGATCAGCTGGATGAGGATCTGGTCTATTCAAATAAGAAACTTGACGATGAAGTTGTTAATCCTAATCAGATCAGAACAATTATCAAAAACTTTAAAGATCATCTTCCCGACATGTTTCCTGAGAGATTCTCAGAAAATGGCGAATTTGAAGTGCCTAAAACTCTGATTTTTGCAAAGACTGATTCACACGCGGATGACATTATTCAAATAGTCAGGGAGGAGTTTGCCGAAGAGAACAGGTTTTGTAAAAAGCTGACTTATAAATCTGAAGAAGATACCAAATCTGTTCTTGCACAATTTCGAAACGCCTATCATCCGAGGATAGCAGTTACAGTAGATATGATTGCTACCGGTACCGATGTGAAACCTCTCGAATGTCTTCTGTTTATGCGAGATGTGAAAAGCCGGAATTATTTTGAACAGATGAAAGGTCGGGGAACCCGGACAATCTCGCTAGATGATCTGAGGAAAGTCAGCCCTTCAGCTAAATATACGAAAGACCATTTTGTAATTGTTGATTCTGTTGGTGTTACCAAAAGCCTGAAGACCGACAGTCGTCCTCTTGAAAAGAAACCAGGAATTCCGCTGAAGGATTTGCTGGGCGCAATTGCAGTGGGGGTGCGTGATGATGATCTTTTTTCATCGATTGCTAACAGACTAATAAGACTTGAAAAACAAATTACAGAAAAAGAAAAAAATCTTTTTGCAGAGAAAGCCAAAGGTAAAACCATAAATCAGACTATAAAAGAACTTCTGAATGCTTATGATCCTGATATTATTGAAGGGGTAAGGTTAAAAGTTGAATCGGAATTTGCCACCTCTCCTCCAGTTGATAAAGAGAATGAATTAACCCGCAGACATAATGAATTAATTGAAACTGCCGCTTCGATCTTTACTGGTGAACTCAATACTTACATTGAAAATGTCAGAAAAGCACATGAACAGGTAATCGATGACATTAACCGCGACAAGATCATTTTTGCAGGATGGGATAAGGACAATAAATCAAATGCTGCGGAGCTGGTAGAAAGTTTCAAAAGCTGGATCGAAACTCATAAGAATGAAATTGTTGCGTTGCAGATATTTTATAATCAACCGCTCAGAAGACGTGAGATTACTTTCAAAATGATGAAGGAACTTGTTGATCATCTGATTTCAGATAAACCTCTTCTGGCTCCTATGAATATCTGGCAGGCATACAGCCAGATTGAAAAAGTAACAGGATCACCAAAAAATGAAATGATCGCACTTATCTCGTTACTCAGGAAAATAACAGGTATTGACAAGGATCTTACCAGTTATGACAAAACAGTTGATAAAAATTTCCGGGAGTGGGTATTTAAAAAACAAGCCGGGACACTTAAATTCAGTGAATCACAAATGAGTTGGCTGAGAATGATAAAAGATCATATTGCCACAAGCATTCATATTGAGTATGATGATCTCGATTATACTCCTTTCAATGCATTCGGGGGAAAAGGTAAGATGTGGCAGTTGTTTGGAGAAGATTGTGAATTAATCATAGCCGAACTTAATGAGGTGCTAGCTGCATAATTCGAATATTATATCACATATTTACCTGACAGGTAAAATATATATTTGCATTTTAACCAATTAGGTGTATATTTGTAAAACATTTAATCATTGAATGTCCAAATAAATGATAAAGAGTTAATTAAACTTTACGAAACAGGGAGTTCAAAAAAACTCAGGCTTCCTGAAACCGTAATTGACAAATTCTTTGCAACAGTTCAGAAGATTGAATCAGCAACCAGTATCCATGATTTTTGGAAAGACAGTGGACTCAAATTTGAAAAACTAAGAGGATTTAAGAAGCGTTATTCAATGAGGCTTACAGGAAAGTACAGACTCGAAATGGAAATTGAATGGAAAAACATCGATAATACAGTTGGAGAATTCATCATTGTAGTGATCTCATCTCATTATGGAGATTAACAATCAGGAATTATGGTACAGACGACACAACTAAGAGCAGCAAAGAAATTTGGTGCGGGATATTTTATTCAGGAACAGATGGACTTACGTCATTGGATACAGGAAGATCTGGCTGATGTTATTGGAGTATCAGAAAAACATTTAAACAAGATACTCAAAAACAAGCAGGCCATAACTCTCGAAATTGCAAGATTACTGGGTGAGGTTTTTGATACATCGGCACAATACTGGATTAACATCGATACCGGCTACAGGTTATGGCTTGAACAGGAAAGATCGGAAAAAGAAATTGCAGCAGATTTAAAAGGCACTATTTATGAAAGGATGCCTGTTAATGATATGGTAAAAAAGGGGTGGTTGAATCCTTTTAGAGATTTAGATGACTTAAAAAATCAGGTTTTAGAATTTTGGGGTTGGAAAAAGCTTGATTTTTCAGTTTTGGATAAACAGTTACCATGCCTTACCAGAAAGTCAGAGGCATTTAATCAATTCAATGCCTCTTATGCTCTAACCTGGTATCAGAAAGCCTGCATTGTTGCTGCCGAAAAAAAGGTTAGCAAATATAATCTTGAAAAACTTATAGCATTATATGACGATCTTCATTCGTATACAATTAAACCTGATGGTATAAACATCTTTATTAAGGAACTAAACATGGTCGGGGTAATCTTCTTCGTTCTCCCTCACCTGTTAAAAACATATCTCGATGGCGCAGCATTTTATTCTGGTGAAAATCCTGTAATTGTCTATACCGGCAGGTATCACAGGATCGATAATTTCTGGTTTACGGTTGCACATGAAATAGCACATATCTTAAAACATCTGAATGAAAAAACCCCTTTCATTCTTGACGATCTGAAAAACGGGCAAATCGACAAACTTGAGAATGAAGCAAATGAACTTGCATCAAAGCATCTGAATCACAATGAAATCATTTCGTTTCTCGAACCTTATATCGGTTATCTGACAACTTCAAAGGTTGAAGAGTGTGCTGAAAAATATGAAGTTCATCCGGCTATTATTGTGGGAAAGCTTGCTCACGATGGTAAGGTCTCTTATGGAAACCAACCTCTTTATAATAAAAATGTACTGGAGATAATTTCCGACTTATATAAAAACTAAAATGAGGATACCCAGTCAAAATATTATCCATTTTGACCCATTGATGAAAGTACCTGATGATGGTCTTTTTACTCCGGAAGTAAGATCGTGGTCGCTTGAAAAATACAAACTTGCAGGAAGTTATTGCGATATTTTTACTTCAGGTATGAAAAGAAAATGGGATCAACTTATTTATATTGATCTTTTTGCCGGAGCCGGATATTCAAGGATAAAGGAAACTAAGATAGTCTATAAATCTTCGGCTCTTATTGCAATGTCAGTTCCTAATCCCTTCACAAAATATATTTTATGTGAACAGGACCCTGTGCGTTTTGAAGCTCTTAAAAAGAGAGTTGAAAGAGATTATAATCATCTGAACTTTGATCTACTATTAGGTGATAGCAATCAAAGCATAGAAGCTGTTCTTAAATCAATTCCAGGTTTCAAAAAAGGCAACACACTTTTACCTTTCTGTTTCGTTGACCCTTTCTCTTTAGATCTAAGTTTTTCTACAATAGCAAAGCTCGGTAAAAACCTTATGGATTTTCTTATACTACAGGCTTTACACATGGACGCTAACAGGAATTTTGAGAAATATATGAAAGATGAAAACCAGCGGATAGCAAATTATCTTGGGCTTGAAAGCTGGCGCGAGGTATTTGAACAGAATGGTTGTATTTATAGAAAAGATTTCGTAAAATTTCTCGCAGATCAGTATCAGTCGCAAATGTGTAAACTTGGATACAAGCCTGAAAAACATATGCACCAGATAAGGTCAAATGAAAAAAATCTTCCGTTATATTATCTTTCTTTCTATTCAAAGCATACCAGAGGGGAGGATTACTTTACTAAGGTTCAGCAGAGAGTTAAACAACAACTATCTTTAGATTTTTAAATATGGCTAAAACCAAAATAGAATGGACCGAATCGACCTGGAATCCGATAACAGGTTGTACAAAGATTTCTGCCGGTTGTAAGAACTGTTATGCCGAAGTTATGACCCGCAGGCTACAGGCGATGGGACAGGAGAAATACCTGAATGGTTTCAATCTGACTTTGCATCCTGAAACACTAAAGGAACCTTATACATGGAAGAAACCGAGAGTGATCTTTGTTAACTCAATGAGCGATCTTTTCCATAAAGATATACCTGTACAATATATAATAGATGTCTTTAAGATAATGAAGGAGAACCCTCACCATGTTTTTCAAATACTTACAAAGCGAGCTGATCTGCTCTTATATTATGATAAAGAAGGTTATCTTGAATGGACACATAATATCTGGATGGGAGTTACGGTTGAAGATAATACCGTTACAAAACGCATTGATTTACTGAGACAAACCGGAGCAAAAATCAAATTCCTAAGTTGCGAACCATTACTAACTGAGATCTCCGGTATGAATCTTGCAGATATTGACTGGGTTATTGTTGGTGGAGAAAGCGGCAGGACACCGCGCCCTGTAAAAGAAGAATGGGTCCTGGATATTAAAGATCAATGTCGGAATGCAAATGTTACCTTTTATTTTAAACAATGGGGTGGCACAAATAAAAAGAAAAACGGAAAATTACTTCAAGGGAAACAATACACAGAAATACCTCAAAAGGTTAGTTCAATTTAATATAATGATTGATAAAGATACAATTCCAAAGCATTGGGAAATAAAAAGTCTTAGGGAGTTGATTCAACTAGCTATTGGTGGTGATTGGGGAAAAGAAATAACTTACTCTGACCCTGGATATGAATTGGCTTATTGCATAAGAGGTTCCGAAATACGGAACTGGGAAATATCAAAAGGTATGACAGCTTCTCTTCGGAAAATTAAAAAATCATCAATCATTACCAGACAACTCGAAGTTGGAGATATTCTTGTTGAGATTTCTGGAGGCGGTCCAGAGCAGCCTGTTGGTAGAACTGTCTTAATTGATAAAGCAACTTTGAGTTTTGAGAAAGATATACCCAAGATTTGCACCAATTTTTTACGAGTTATTAGACCTTTAAAAGAAAATGATTCAAAGTTTTTAAACTATTATTTACGATTTTTCTACTCTACAGGAGAAATAATTAAATACCAGGGAGGAAGTAATAATCTTAGAAATCTCAAATTCCCTGACTACATAAAGATAAATGTTCCACTTCCCCCTCTCTTGGAGCAACAACAAATAGTATCCAAGATCGAAGAGTTATTCAGCGAGTTGGGTAAAGGTAAACAGCAACTCGGAATGGTAAAGCTGCAATTGAAAACCTATCGACAGTCAGTTTTAAAGTGGGCTTTTGAGGGTAGATTCACTTTAACGAAAGGCCACGACCTGTCTGGAAAAGAATTGCCAGTAGGATGGAAATCTTATAAATTGAAAGACATCACACTCGATAAAGAGGGATTAAGACGAGGACCCTTTGGGAGCGCTATCAAGAAAGATTTTTTTGTACCGGTTGGTTATAAGGTTTATGAACAGGGAAATGCAATAAATAATGATCCTTACAGAGGAAAGTATTTTATTAATGAGGATAAATACAATGAATTAAAAAATTTCAAAGTAATTCCTAATGATTTAATTATAAGTTGCTCTGGAGTAACCCTGGGGAGAATATGTGAAATCCCAAAAGATGCGAAAGCAGGCATTATTAATCAGGCGTTGCTAAGAATTCGCCTAAGAAATAATATTATCCTAAACAAATACTTTATCCAGCACTTTAGGACAGCTTTTTTTCAAAAGAAAATCTTTGATCAATCACAAGGAACTGCAATGCCAAATTTAGTCGGGATCAAAGATTTCAAGGAAATTGAAATGTTGATTCCTTCAATTGAAGAACAACAACATATTATTTCTGAGATCGAAACCCGTTTTTCAGTCTGCGATAAGATGGAGGAGACAATTGAAAACTGCCTGCAACAATCCGAATCGCTACGGCAATCGATTCTTAAACAGGCGTTTGAAGGGAAACTAGTTAAACCGGATGAGAACTATAATTAGCTCCGGAGGAGCGAAATATTAATAGAACTATTGATATATAAAATATTATGAGCTCCGGAGGAGCGACACCTCATGGCCGATACATATACAAAATTATTCATTCATACAGTCTTTGCCGTCAGAGGCAGAGAAAACATCATCTCCCTGCGATGGAAAGATGATCTATACAGATATATAACAGGTATCGTTACTAATAATGATCAGAAACTAATGATAATCAATGGCATGCCCGATCATATTCACCTTCTGTTGAGCATTAAACCCGCTATAGCTTTATCTGATCTGATCAGAGATATAAAAGCCAACTCATCCCGTTTTATCAACGAACAGAGATGGGTTCAAGGACGTTTTGAATGGCAACATGGATTCGGAGCCTTCACGTGTAATCCTGCCGAATTGGATACAATAATCAATTATATTAAAAACCAGGAAGAACATCATAAGATGAAGAGTTTCAAGGAGGAATATGTTAATTTGCTTAATTATAATAATATAGTCTATAAAACCGAATATCTGTTTGATGATATTTAAAGATATCGCTCCTCCGGAGCTCAACATTGATATGATTAATTCTTCTATTAATTTCCCGCTCCTTCGGAGCTCGGTATTTTTATAACTAAATTTACTATTAATGTACCGCTCCTCCGGAGCTGGAAAAGTTTGAAAAATTCTTCCGAAAGAAAATAAAAATTATAAAATGAATACATCCACAATAATCAGCAAAGTCTGGAATTTCTGCAACACCCTTCGCGATGATGGTGTAAGCTATGGCGATTATCTTGAACAACTGACTTATCTGCTGTTCCTTAAGCTTGCTGATGAATTCAGCAAGCCGCCTTATAACCGTAAACTTCCTATTCCTAAAGAATACAACTGGGAAAGCTTGACTTCAAAAACGGGTGCAGCTCTTGAGCTACATTATTCAGTATTACTCAGGGAATTATCACAGCAAAAAGGAATTCTTGGTCAGGTTTTTACCAAGAGCCAGAATAAAATTCAGGATCCGGCCAAGTTGTTCAAACTGATCGATCTGATAGATAAAGAGAGGTGGAGCACGATGGGAACAGATATCAAGGGTCAGATTTATGAGGGGCTTCTCGAGAAGAATGCCGAGGATACCAAGAGCGGGGCCGGGCAATATTTTACTCCGCGAGCACTTATAAAAGTGATGGTAGAATGTTTAAACCTTCAACCCGAAAAAACCATTGCTGATCCTGCCTGTGGAACCGGTGGCTTTTTCCTTGCATCATATGATAATCTGATCGCCAATCATTCACTTAACATTGAGCAAAAGCAATCCCTAAAATACAAGACCTTCTTCGGCAACGAGATAGTTGCCAACACAAGAAGACTGTGTCTTATGAACCTCTTTCTTCATAACATTGGAGATATTGAAAGTGAAAATGTAATATCTCCAAACGATTCCCTCGTTGCCGATAACGGGATGAGGTTTGATTATGTACTTACTAATCCCCCTTTCGGAAAGAAAAGCAGCATGACATTCACAAATGAGGAAGGGGAACAAGAGAAAGAAGACCTGACTTACAATCGTCAGGATTTCTGGGCAACAACAAGTAACAAGCAATTAAATTTTGTACAACATATACGTACCATGCTGAAAACTACTGGGAAGGCAGCAGTTGTTGTACCTGATAATGTTCTGTTTGAGGGAGGCGCCGGAGAAACCGTAAGAAAAAAAATACTGGAAACCACAGATCTGCATACTATTCTGAGGTTACCGACCGGAATATTTTATGCCCAGGGTGTGAAAGCGAATGTCATATTTTTTGATGCCAAACCGGCTTCCAGGGAGCCATGGACCAGAGAAGTCTGGATTTATGATTACCGGACAAATATTCACCACACCCTTAAGAAAAATCCACTTAAGATGGATGACCTTAAAGATTTCATCAAAATTTATAATCCGGTCAACAGGCAACTTCGAAAAGAGACATTTAATTCAGATACTAATCCGGAAGGGCAATGGAGAAAATTCACTTATGAGGAAATTATCAGTCGGGATAAAACCAGTCTTGATATAACCTGGATAAAAGATAAATCACTGGCCGATCTCGACAACCTGCCTGATCCTGATATTCTGGCAGCTGAAATTATTGAAAACATGGAAGCGGGATTAGAAAGCTTTAGAGAGATAATGTTAAAATTAAATTCTAAAGATTAAGTTAAGTCTGAAGAAAATCTTTTTCAACAAAGAAACTTATGAAGATGCGACTTATTGAACACAGAACGCTCAGCTCTAAACGGTTTCCAGTGTTCTTATTCTTTCCCGTATTGCCTCCATCTTGTAAATACGCTCCCGGGAGAAGACCCTGTATTCCGCATCGATAAACTCAAACAGCCTCAATGACCTGTGTGAATACTCAAGACTTCCGGGTTTATTACCCTGTGCCAGGCACAGCTCAGCCTCAGCATTGAAGAGCTCTGCCAATACCTCCAGATGGCCATTGGTATAATTATGCTGATGAAGCAGCCTGTCTGTCAGGTCGTTCTCAGGGATATCCCTGAAGAAGGCAGAATCCTCTTTAAGCATTTTGTTATAGAGGTTCTCAAGTTTTTCTTCAGCATGTTCAAACTCACCTTTTTTGATCAGTCCCAGGATACCGGCAATAAGGTCACCTAGCATCTCAATCATACGGAGGATGTAATCTTTCTGATACATATCATGGGAAATAGGAAAACAAAGATAGGAAGAATGGTACATAGGTGCAATGGTGTAATAGTACAAAGGCACAAAAGCTTGAGAGGAAGAGTGGGCGCAGAGGAGAATGGGGGAAGGGGAGATTTGAATCCATATAACGCCGTTGTAAAAAAAGTCAAAATACAAAAGTCAAAACGACCGCAAGACTGCGAGACCGCAGTACCGCAGATCCCTGATCTTGCGATTTAGATTTGATTTTAATAAATTTATACCAGAAATTTTCTTTAACAATGACCGGAAGGTTCAAAATAATCATGAAATGGATGGGGCTTTCATTATTTCTAAGCTCAGTCCCGGTAAATGCTCAATTACTTCAGGATACGACTGCTTTTAACCTGGTTAAGAATGATATTGATTACATTTATAATCTGCAGTTTAATAATGCCCGTGAGGTTTACACAAAGATCATCCGGTCATATCCCGGACATCCGATTGTATTCCTTCTGAGAGGAATTATGACGTACTGGGAGAATTATCCTATGCTTCATACATCTTCTTCTCATGTTTCCTTTGAAGAAGATATGCGTCAATGCATCAGACTATCGGAAACGAATGATAATCCGGATTATAAGGCAGAATATTTGCTGGCTGATTTGTGTGCAAGGGGAATGCTTTTGACGTTTTATGATGATAATGATCTTATTATGGAGGTTATTCCTCTTACAACAAGTACTTATAAACATTTGAGGCGTGCCTTTGATTTTGCCGCAGTCTGTACGGATTTATACTATTTTACCGGAGTTTACAAATATTACCGTGAGGCCTATCCCAAAATATATCCGGTGTATAAACCTCTGGCCCTTCTATTTCCACATGGAGATATGGAAACAGGATTAAAAGAATTGCAGACAGCCGCCATAAATTCTGTTGTGTTAAGAGCTGAATCATGTTCTTTGCTTGCATTGATTTATTTAAATTTTGAGAATAAGCTCTCTGAGAGTTCATATTACTGCAAAACTCTTAATGAAAAGTACCCTGGTAATGTACTTTATCTTATCACATATATAAGAAATCTTCTGCTCATGAAGAAATATGACGAAGCTGAAAAACTGATATCAGCTTCACCAGAGGAAGAAGGAAATAAATATTTTCAGGCACAGTTTATAATTTTAAAGGGAATAGTACAGGAAAAGAAGTATCATGATAATAAACTGGCTCAACAATATTATAATAAAGGGATCAGTGACATTTCAATATTTGGTAAGTATGGGAATGAATATGCTGCCTATGCTTATTTTGGTCTGAGCCGCATTAGTGAAGCCAACGGCGAAAAACAAACCCGTAAAATATACAGGAAAGAGGCCATGAAACTAGCTGATTTCAAAAGGATTAATTTTGATAAATAGCCGGCTTCAAGGATATTTTAGCATGAGAATTCTATTAATAAACAATTCCTGAAAAAGAAAGAAGGATTTGATGCTTAAGAAAAGAATAAAAAAAGTATCGGCGCAAGCTTCTGAATCTAAAGATAATGCTTCTTTACAGAATTTGAAACCGATTGTACTCTTGAAACCTGAAATTGATAATAGAAGATCAGTATTAAAAGCATTAAAACAGCGTAAGACTATCCGTGAGATAAGTGATAAAAAGCTGCCTTTGCAGATGCTTTCAAATCTCCTCTGGGCAGCATGTGGGGTAAATCGTAAAAAAGGTCCATTTGGAATTCCGGGAAGAACTGCAGCTACCGCAAGCAATTCGCAGGAAATTGATCTCTATGTTTCCTTTCAGGAAGGTACTTATTCTTATGACGCATTTAATCACCGGCTGATTCCGGTTGTTGCCGGCGACCTGCGTACTCTGGCAATTGGTAAGGGTCAGGCGAACTTTGGAAATAAGGCTCCTGTTCGTCTCATCTACGTTGCAGATTTGCATAAACTTTCCAATACTTCCGGTTACCAGGAACCTGGTTTGCTCGACCCGGAAATTCAAAAGTCATATTATTTTGTCGATACAGGACTCATCGCTGCAAATGTATATTTATTTGCTGCTTCCCAGGGTCTGGCATCATGGTTTCATAATTGCAATAAACCCGGTCTCAGGGCAAAATTAAATTTGAGCGCTGATCAACGGGTCCTTTTTGGCCAGACAGTCGGATATCCCGTTAAGAAATAGAGGTAAAAGATAAAAGGCAAATCAACACTACGAAAATAAGACAGCAAGACAGCAAGACTTAACGACTTTCCAACACCCTCCGTGATTCCTCAGAGTTGCCATTAAGAAAGTATCTTTATTAAAAATTGACCGATTCCCTGTAACCTTTTCCTTTTATAGCGGTTTTCAGTATAAATTGCATCAAATTAATACATCAAAGTTTGGATACGCTCTCGGATAATGCGCTAATGCTGAAAGTAAAAAATGGTGACATTGATAAAATGGGCCTGCTTTATGAACGATACCATCGTCAGTTATACAGATTCCTTTTTAATATGACCAGACAGAAAGAGTTAAGTGAAGATATGGTTCAGAATATTTTTTTAAGAATGTTGAAGTATCCTGAAGGCTTTATGGGCTTTGGTGAATTTAAGACCTGGATGTATCATATAGCAAGAAATGCTATGTATGATCATTTTAGAAAAGTTAAAAGAACCCCTTCTCATTCCGACCTGAAGAATTTCGAAGAAAGAACAGAAGGGGAGCAGTATGCAGATGCACATTTAGAAAAGGAACAGGAATTAAAAACCCTTCAAACAGCTATGGGGAATTTAAGCGATGAAAACCGGGAATTACTGATCTTATGTCGCTTCCAGGAGCTAAAGTATAATGAAATAGCACAGATACTTAATACAACCGAAGGAGCAGTAAAAGTGAGAGTACATCGTGCGTTGAACCAGTTGAAAAGCAATTATTTAAAAATTGAGAATTAAAGAAATTAATATGGAATGCAAAGATTACAGAGAACAATTTGGCTTACTTCTTACTGATGCCCTTGATCAGGTACAACGCAGTGAGATCGAAAGTCATCTGGCACGTTGCACAGATTGCCGGACAGAATTTGAGGCAACTAAAAAAATTTGGGATCTCATGGGAGAAATCCCTCAGCCGGAGCCTTCAGAGGCAATGCGGTCGGGCTTTAATGCTATTATAATCTCAAATTACAAAGAAGGATTGATTGTAAATAAAAATCCGATTGGCGAATTGATAATTAAGCTTCGCGAGCATTGGTCCATGCAGGCAAAGCCTCGTTTTGCATTTAGTCTTGTATTGATTGTAATCGGGCTCATTATGGGATATTTATTGCATCAGCCGGCACAAACAACAATTTCGTACAACAGGCAGATTGCTTCGCTCGCTTCACAGGTTTTGGAAATGAAACAAGTAATGATGTTTTCTCTCCTTCAGGACCCTTCAGCCTCAGAGCGTATACGCGCTGTTTCTTATACCGATGAAATGAGCAATGTTGACCTAAAGGTAATTGATGCTTTATTTACAACATTAAATGTGGACCCGAATGTAAATGTAAGATTGGCAGCCCTTGAAGCTCTTGTTAAATTATCTGATAAACCACAGGTTCGTGAAGGCCTCGTCCGGAGTATAAGTCTGCAGGAATCACCACTAATGCAATCAGCCATAGCAGACGTCATGGTAAAATTACGGGAAAAAAGCTCAGTACAATCCCTGCAGAAACTGCTCAATAAAAAAGATCTTAATCAAATGGTTAAACTCAATATCGAAAAAAGCATTCAGAAATTGATCTAAAAACAATTATTACATAACCGATTATGAAAAAAGAAATAATCACCCTTTTAATGGGATTGGGAATCATATGCGCCATTCAGAAGGCAAATGCCCGGGAATTTAAAGAGCATATCAGAAAAGAATTTAATCTTTCCAAAGATGCTACCGGAAGTACACTGTTCATTTATAATATTTCAGGTTTTATAAAGGTGGAAGGTTATGCCGGAAATAAGGTCTTGCTTGAAATGGATAAGACCATTACTGCAGATGATGATAAAACTCTGGAAACGGGTAAGAAGGAATTCAGACTTGCTTTCGACGAAAGAACAGATACCATAATGGCCTATATAGCAGAGCCATATGATTCGCGTCCGCGCAGACGTTGGCAATATAATGATGACCGTCGTGAAATCGATTATGATTATAATGTTGATTTTACGGTTAAAGTGCCATTCGGCATGAACCTTCATATCTCAACTGTAAATGATGGGATTATCACGGTAAATAATGTCAGCGGAACACTGAATATAAATAATGTGAACGAAGAAATATCAGTTAAAAATGCAAAAGGAACAACTTATGCTCATACCATAAATGGAGATGTATCTGTCAATTATCTGACTAATCCTCCTGAAGAATCATCTTACTACACAATTAACGGTAATATCCGTGTAAGCTATCAGCCAGGTCTTTCAGCAGATCTTCAGTTTAAAAGCATGAACGGGGATTTCTATACTGATTTTCAAGAGGTGGAACGATTGCCGGCTACGGTTACGAAAGTCCAGGAAAAGAAAGGTGATGGGATAGTCTACAAACTCAACGCAATTACTTCCGTCCGTTTTGGCAAGGGAGGTAAGATATTTAAATTCGAAACGCTTAACGGGAACGTCTATATTAAAAAACAATCTTAATCCATACAATTATGAAAAACATGAAAATTGCGGGCCTGGTATTACTAAGCCTTATGATCGCAACAAAATCTCTAGCACAATCGGGTTCAACTGAAACATTAACTGTGCCATTAAGCAGCCCCGGGAAACCATACTCCTTAAAAGTGCATCTGGTAACAGGATCAATTAAGGTTACCGGCTATGACGGGAAAGACATCGTAATCAATGCTTCTCCCAGGACGGGCGACAACGAGGAAGGATCGAAAACATCTGAAAACGGTATGAAACGTATTTCGACACCCGGCGGCTTTGAAATCACTGCGAAGGAGGCCGATAATACTGTCACAGTGAATACAGGCAATCCCAACAGGGCTGTTGATCTTGACCTTAAAATTCCACAGGATGTGAAGCTTAAATTAGGTACGGTAAACGATGGTGAGGTAGCAGTTGAAAATGTACGTGGTGAACTGGAAGTGAATAATGTGAATGACAAGATCACCCTTACCAATATTTCAGGATCAGTAGTTGCCAATACAGTGAACGGAGATGTAAATGTGACTTTTAAAACTGTTGATCCGAAAGCCCCGATGGCATTCTCAACTCTTAATGGCGACGTCAATGTTACTCTTCCGGCAGATACAAAAGCCAATCTGAAATTAAAGTCAGATAATGGAGATGTATTCAGCGATTTCGATGTAGATATTGATAAAACTCCGGCCAAAATAGATAAGACTACTGAACCCGGATTGTATAAAATCAAAAAAGATGACTGGGTTTATGGGAAGATCAATGGCGGTGGCCCTGAGATGCTTATGAAAAACATGCAGGGGAATATTTATGTGAAAAAAGCCGGAAAATAGGGTTTTAGTTGACCAATGCCGTTTGGAAATTCATGACTACATAATCTGAACGGCATTTTTAATATTTCTTCAAAACCCAACGCAATTATTTTGTGGTCTGCATGTTATAATGTTACAGAAGATTCCTGGTTCAATAGCTAATTATTCATCGCAGATCTGAAATATTGAACATTGACCCGTTTCACAACATTAAAGGAGGGCTGCCGCCTATGTTAGTATTTCATGGAACGGAGGATGATATTGTTCCTTACTGGACAGATGAACAATTTCTTTATAATACAAAAAAAGCCGGAAATCATATGGACTTGATAAGATTTGAAGGAAAAGGCCACTTCTTCGATGAAACATGCAAGAAACATGCAAGAATGTACAATGATGATATATTCACTTTTGTTGATGAATTTTTGATAAAACACAAACTAATGAAATAAAAAAAGGTTGTCCATTATTTAAAAAGGGGAAATATGAAACCCAAAAGCTTTTTAATAACACTACTATTTTGCAGTTTTATTGGTGTTATTTATTCACAAAGAATTAGCAAAGACTTACTTATTCAAGATATAAGGCAGTTGTCGGATATTTTAGAAACATCTCATCCAGATCCATACATTAGAGGCGGAGGAAAGATAGCTTTCCATGAGAGACTTCATAAACTTATGATTTCTATTCCTGATTCCGGAATGACAAAGAGCAAATTTCAAAAATTATTACTCCCTTTCGTAGCATCTGTAGGTGATGGACATACAAGAATTCATGTCTCTTATGAAAGGAATGATAAACAACCCGGGGGAATCCCTCTTCTATTTAAAATAATTGAGCATTCTCTTTATGTAGCTGGTGTAACAGATCCAAAAAATGAATATTTGATTGGCTCAATATTATTATCAGTTTAAAACATTTCATTTCAGGATATTTATACACGGGTAATCAGTTTAAGAGGTGTCGATAACGAATACGGAGGATTGACACTTTTGGAAGGGAAAGACTATTTATGGTATAAAGAACAATTACAGGATTTGATACCGGAATGGCAAAATAATGATAGCATCACTGTTAAATTGAAATTACCATCTGGTGAAGAAAAAGAAATTGGGCTAAGTACTATTCTTCAAATGAACAATCCTCTGATATCAACCAAGACAAAAATTAATTTACCCTCTACAGAAAAATGCGAATTTAATTATGGCTTTTTAGAAAACAATCCTAAAATTGCGATTTTAAAAGTTGACGGTATGGGCGGTTTCCGTGAAAACTTTGAATTGGTTGGACTTGAAAATGAGTATCAGCTAAATGGGGCAAAATTTTTTACAATGATGAAAATGCTGCATGAGATGGGGGCAGTATTAATCGGGACACCTTCAAGTCAGGCGGGAAACAATGCAGGCTGGATATTAAATTATAAGTTAGATAATACCGGGTTAAACGGATGGGTTGCATGCAAATACTATACTTCATTTTCCGATAAAATTAAAAATGGAGTTTAAATCCCGGATTATTTAATCACTTACCGTAAGTTGTTAGAATATAAATTTGACCCCAATGCAGAAATAAGGTATGCGCTTGAAATAATTGGGAAATAGTAACTTAGCCAAAAATATATCGATGACACTGAATTTAATAGTATTAGCAAAGAAATATTCAATTTATAAATTTCAGATTGATTGTGTTTTGCCTGACTGGATTTATTTGTCTGATTTTTACTCAATAACTAAAACAAAAGATGAGTTATCTGTAATTACTACCCAAACTGATTTTATTGCAGAAGATATTATCTGTAGTAAAGACTGGAGAATTTTTAAAACTGTTGGACCTTTGGATCTTTCTTTCATTGGGATAATAGCTGATATATCTGAAATTCTCAAAGAGAAAAAAATTTCTATTTTTACAATATCGACTTACGATACTGACTATATATTAGTTAAACAAAAAGAATTAAATAATGCAATAAAAGCACTCGAAGACAAAGGGCATAAAATTTCAATAGAATAATATAATAGAACCAGACTATGGATAAATTAAATATTCTTTGGACAACTGACAATAAAGATACCGTAATTAATATGTTAGCGATGTACGCTATTAACTCTAAAATCAATAATTGGTGGCAAAATGTTAATGTGATTATATGGGGAGCCTCTGCAAAATTAGTTGCATCTGATGCCCAGGTACAAACCGAGATAATCGAAATGATTAATCAAGGTGTTCGGATTGAAGCCTGTAAAGAATGCTCCGACAATTTTGAAGTTACAGATAAATTAACAAAACTTGGAATTAGTGTGAGATATATGGGTGAACCATTGACTGATTATATTAAATCCGGAGAAAAAATATTGACTATATAACCTGGCTGCCTGAATGTCATTTACTCCTTACCTGCTTTCGTTAGAAGCTACCTTGCACAGACAAAGCGGTATATCGAGAGATGCTCTATGAACCGAGCAATTGTTTCACTTTATCTGATATCTCTTTTCCATCGGCCTTTCCTGCCAGCTCTTTTGCAGCAACACCCATAACTTTGCCCATATCCGCCTGGGATTTCGAACCTACTCGGGCAATAATCCCTTTAATAATATTCAATAGCTCTTCATCACCCATTTTAGCAGGCAGATATTTCTCAAGAACCTCTGCTTCAGTAATCTCTTTCTCATATAAATCCGGTCTGTTTTGCTCCTTATAAATGGCCGCCGATTCCCTTCTTTGCTTAACCAACTTCTGAATGATTTTCAATTCCTCTTCAGCGCTCAGCACAGTATCCCCGCTTTTCTCGGTACGGGCAAGGGTAAATGCTGTTTTTGCAGCCCTTATTGCTTCAAGGACAACTTTATCCTTTGCTTTCATTGCCGTTATAAGATCGCTGGAAATTTTCTTGGTAAGTGACATAATCAAAGTTTTAAAATATTCTACAGTTGGAAAAAATTATGATATAAAGATACAAGATACATCCCTGAAAAATTCAAGCTGGATGGTAAAGATCTTATACCAGTAATAAAAGAGTGTGAAAATGACAGGAATTCTGTGGCAGGAATGTACAGGAAGAAAACAAATGATGTTCTTTAGCTTGGTTCCACGTGAATTGTCACAGTCAGATTTTCATAGTTGCCGGTAAGCTCATTTTCTATTTTGTCACAGTATTTGTGGGCATTTCCAACTGACACATCTTCAGGAATCTGAATATGAATATCTACAAAACGGTAGTTTCCGGCAACTCTCGTCCTGAGATTATGATAACTCACCCCTAGCCGGCTTAATGTTTTCTCAAGCTCGTCAATCTCACTATCGCTCCATGCTGCATCGAGAAGAGGAGTGAAGGCCCTCCTCAGAAGATGATATGCTTCTTTTATTATAAACATGGCAACAAGAATTGCGATTACAGGATCTAACCAGTTAATTCCTGTAACCATAATCAGACCAAGACCTATTGCAACTCCCAGTGAAGTGAAAATGTCAGTTTTAAGATGAAGGGCATCAGCTTCCAGCGCCACTGAGTTTGTTAAGCGTGCTACCTTATATAGTCTTCTTGAAACAATAGTATTGACAATTGCTGAGATGAGCATTACTGTTGAACCCAGGAGGATAGAATCGAGTTCAATTTTCCCGCCAAAGAGTTTTCTGGCAGCTTCGATAATAATCCAGACAGCAGCAATAAAAATAAGCAGGGCTTCAATCACTCCTGAAATATTTTCAATCTTTCCATGTCCGTAAGGATGTCTCGAATCAGGAGGATTATCCGAAACCCTGACCGACAGGAAAGAAATTATAGCAGCAATCAGATCCATTGAAGAATGGATTGCTTCAGATATTATACTTACCGACCCGCTGATCAGTCCAACTGCCAACTTGATTAAAATCAGCAAAGTATTGGATATTATTGAAAGACGGGCTATACTTACTTTAGCATTCATGAAGTCTTTAAGTTATTTCCGGTGGTATTTTTTTTGCCACCAAGGCAATAAGGCACAAAGTTTCACTAAGAATTAATATTTATAGCTAAGCTCTAACGTACCTTGGAGTCATTGTGTCTTAGTGGTAATTAGTTTAACTTCTTAATTATTAAACGGTTATCAATTCATACTCTGTATTTCCAAGCCCTATCTTTACGGCATGCTCAAGACCGGCTTGCCAGAATGTGTCCGGATGTGCCTTTTTGAATTTATCTTCACCAGTCATATTGTTTTCTTTATGATCATCGCAAATCCTGCTCCCCGGCAGTGCAGGTGCTGATTTGACCATATCGGCACATACCTGATCAAGTGCAACAGGATCGAATGATGCAGCTATTCCAAGGTCAGGTACCAATGGATAATCATTAAAACCCCAACAATCACAATTGGGTGAGACATTCATTATAAAATTAATATGGAATGAGGGTTTATCCTTAACAACAGCTAAAGAATATTCAGCAACTCTTTTACAGACTGTTTCAGATGAATTTTGCCAGACAACTCTTGCAGAATCATACTGACATACAGCAACACACTGTCCACAACCAACGCATTTAACATAATCAATATGTGCTATCTTGTCGTTACCAACTTCAATGGCATCATGGGCACAATATTTCTCGCACACCCTGCATCCTGTACAATTCTCTTCAAAAATTTCAGGCGAAGAACCTGAATGGAGAAATAGCTTACCGCCAACTGATGCACAACCCATTCCAAGATTCTTCAGAGCTCCGCCAAATCCTGTCAATTCATGCCCTTTGAAATGGGTCATTGAAATAATTACATCTGAATCGGCTATTGCACTTCCAATCTTTGCGATGTCGCAGTATTCAAGGTTTAATTCAATTTCACGGTAATCTGTTCCTTTAATTCCATCACCGATTATAACCGGACAATTGGTAACCAGTGGATTATATCCATTCTCAAAAGCTGCCTCAAGATGCATGGGAGCATTTGAACGCCTTCCATAATAAAGGGTATTGCAATCAGTCAGAAACGGTATAGCCTCTTTCGCTTTTAAGAACTTTACTATCCGGGCAGCATAGTTAGGCCTCAGGTAGGCCAGGTTTCCTGGTTCTCCGAAATGCAATTTTATTGCTACTATTTTTTTTTGGAAATCAATTTTATCGATTCCGGCTTTAACAATAAGTGTATCAAGCTTTTTTAAGAGGTTTTGTGATGGTTTTGCCCTGAGGTTGGTGAAATAAACTTTTGATGCAGACATACAATGAATTTTTCTATACCGACAATATCTTCGCTAAATCCACAAGGTCGTGGTTAACATCTTTATGAAGTTTTACTGCTCTGCGGAATGGAACAAGTGTTATCTCGCCACTCATTATTCCAACCATTACACTTTTCTGGTCATCGATAAGGGCTTCAACTGCAGCATGTCCCAGGCGGCTTGCATTGACCCTGTCAATTGCTGAAGGAGATCCTCCACGCTGAAGATGTCCCAGCACTGATACTCTGACATCATATTCTTTAAAATCATCTTTCACTTTTTCGGCCATGGCAAAAGCGCCTCCTTCCTTGTGGCCTTCTGCAACAATAATAATATTGCTTGATTTCTTGCGCGTGTTGCCTGCTGCTATCATCGCTTTCATGTCTTGTTCTGCTCCCTTTATTTCGGGTATGATGATTGCTTCAGCCCCCGTAGCAATTCCGCTATAAAGAGCTATGAACCCGGCTTCTGCGCCCATCACTTCAACAAAAAACATCCTGTTATGAGCACTGGCTGTATCCCTTATCTTATCAACAGCTTCTACAACGGTATTCAGAGCAGTATCGTAACCAATCGTATAGTCAGTACCATAAATATCATTATCAATTGTTCCTGGTATCCCGACAAAAGGTATATCATACTCTTCATTGAATATTCTACCGCCGGTAAATGATCCGTCTCCGCCAATTACCACAACTCCGTCAATCTGAGCTTCCTTCAGGTTATTATATGCTTTGAGTCTGCCTTCAGGAGATTTGAATTCCTCACATCTGGCAGTTTTCAGTATTGTTCCACCTCTCTGTATAATATCGCTTACACTAGAAGACTGAAGAGGTATAAAGTTTGCATCTATCATACCCTGGTAGCCTTGACGAATTCCGATTACATCCAGTCCATTATAAACGGCGGTCCTTACTACACCACGGATAGCTGCATTCATTCCCGGGGCATCTCCTCCTGATGTCAGCACCCCGATTCTTTTAATTCTTCCCATAAATAATATTTGTAAAATAAGGCATCAAAGGTAAAACAATTTTTTCAGCCATACAAATGAAGGAACTTTCCAATAGTCAGATATTTGAAATGATATCCCGTATGTTTTCGATGAGCCATTTTGGTGTGGAAGTTGCGCCACAGATCCCTACTGAATTTTTACCTTTGAACCATGATTTTTCAAGTTCTTCATGAGCAGAAACAAAATGTGTATCCGGATTCACATTTTTACATACAGAATAGAGCATTTTACCATTGGAACTTTCCCGGCCGCTGACAAAAATTATGGTATCGTGTTTTTTAGCAAACGCCTTAAGATGTGGCTCCCGGTTTGAGACCTGACCACAGATTGTTTTATTTATTATCAGGCTTTTATCCGGATCCAATATCCCGTTTTCTTCCATTTTTGAACGCAGAGTATCTGTAAGGTTACTGTATTCTTTTACACTCATTGTTGTTTGAGCAAAAAGATATACTGGCTTAGAAATATCAATCTTCCCGAAATCATCAGGCCCGGAGACAAGAATCCCTTCATTATTTATCTGGCCAAGCAATCCGACCACTTCAGCATGACCTGGCTTGCCAAATATTACGACTTGTCCTTCACCTTCCTTGGTTTTAATCCAGGTCTCCCTGATTTTTGATTGCAACTTTTTTACAATAGGACATGTAGCCTCAATTATTGTAATGTTGTTTTTTTCAGCAATTAAATATGTTTCAGGAGGTTCTCCATGAGCCCTGATAAGGACTTTACAATCCTTCAGGTTTCTGAACTCTTCGTGATCTATTGATACCAGACCAAGAGATGAAAGGCGATCAACTTCCTTATCATTATGAACGATCGGGCCAAGTGAAAAAACCTTTTCCCCTTTTGAAAGAGCTTTTTCTGTTATCTCAACAGCATTTTGAACACCAAAACAGAACCCCGACTGTTTATCAATTTCAACAACCATCTCTCTTCTTTTCGATGATCTTTTTTACCCATGACATCTGTTCTTCTACTGTCATTCTGCTGTTATCGAGAATAACAGCGTCTTCAGCTCTTCTGAGCGGACTTATATCCCTGTTTTCATCAGCAATATCGCGAGCTATTATAGTTCTTTTAATCTCTTCAAAATCAATGACTATACCTTTCCCTTTCAACTCATCATATCTTCTTTTAGCCCTGATATCGACTGAGGCTGTCATGAAGATTTTTATATCCGCATCCGGAAAAACAACTGTACCAATATCCCTGCCATCCATTACAATTCCTTTGGTAACACCTATCTGCCTTTGCAACTCAACCAATCGGGCCCGTACTTCAGGTATCTGACTTATCCTGCTTACATGAGCTGTAACTACCATATTTCTTATCTCCTTTTCAACATTCTCGGAGTTTAGGAAAGTCTCATATTCGTTAATGTCAGGATTAAAAACAAAATCTATGTGAATATCCTTAAGTTCCGAGAGAATTCCCGGTGTATTCAACCCCACATTACTAATAAAACTTTTCCTCATGCAATAGAGTGTCACTGCACGGTACATCGCTCCGCTATCAATAAAAATGTAATTCAGTTCTTTAGCAATTAATCTGGCAAATGTGCTCTTTCCACACGAAGAATAACCGTCAATTGCTATAATTAGTCTTTTCTCCATACATGTCTTCTTACCCTTGTTTTTCTTACTATTTTCATTGCCCAGGGCTCAGGGTGTGCTCTATGCACCTTGCTCTTTACTCTGTGCCCTGTGTTCTGCGCTCCGTGCAAAGATGTCACAAAGGTTATAAATAAACCATTATTTAACAAGAAATGTTTAATTCCGATACTTTTTATAAAAAAGATCCGGTTCTAAAATTAAGGAGATACTACTTGAAGATCCTGCCAGATGATATGTTGCCCTTCCGAACTCAATATTCATCATTGATGTATTTATTCCGAACCCCCACGAAAATCCAACTGTTGAAACTTTTGAATCTACCTGCAACTCTCTTCTTCTCTGATAGTTGTACCCGGCACTGAAATAGAAGTTTTTATGAGGGATCAATTCAACCCCCAGAATGACATGTCTCATGATATTCTCCATAAAGTCAGATGATAACTTAGTATTATTTCCTGCTGAAACAGTATCATTATATTGATAAGTAAGATCAAATTTTTCAAGATGTCTCAGGGTCAATGAGAAACGAAAAGGAGCATGGGCCAGCCTTTGTGAAATACCGGCCTGTATCTCAAAAGGTAATTTTTCATGTGGTTCGCCGGCATATGTAGTAACCTGATAACCTGCATTTTTAATTACCATACCTGCTGAAAAAAGATTGCTTTTAGTGTGCCATGAGGCACCCAAATCAAATGCGAATCCGAATGAAGTATATTTCTCAAGATGTGACAATACGGGTTTGAAGTTAACACCTACTGTGAAAAGCGAATCAATTTCACGCGAGTAAATCATAGAAAATGCATATTCAGCGGCTGTAAAATCGCCTGTTATTATTCCGGAAGCATCAGTTTCGGTAAAAGAACCATAATTCAGGTAGGTTAAACCTAAAGCAAAGTTTCCTGTCCCCGGATATGATCTTGAATAAATGGCAAGCCCATAATTGATACCGGCAAAATAATTTACATAATTTAATGCCAGACTATTATTCATGCCGGAATTAAGAAGAGCCGGATTGTGATATGCAAGATTAAGATTGTTTCCCTGTAAGGAAACATTTGTACCGCCAAGTGATGCAACAAGTCCGGAATGTGTGAGGTTTAAGAATTCATAAACATTATCCCCTCCGGTTTGTGAGAAAGAAGGTAAAAAAATAATAATGAAGAAGAGAAAACTCAGGACCTTTTTTTTCATAACTGTCAATACACACCAAATATAGTATGATTTATCTAAACGGAGTGGTTATGTAAATTAGTATTAATGAATAGGATATATGCATCTGGAGAAGATCAGGCAGTTTTCCCGGTAAGTGTAAGCGCTTCACCTATGCTCTTTTTCAATCCATTAATCTGTGACATAAAAAGACCGGCAATCACAATGGCCATCCCAATTATATTCTGAACAGTCAGCTTATCACCTATTAAAATGAAAGAAAAGAGTGCCGTGAAAACAGGAATACAATTTGAAAAAACATTTGCCTTAGTAATTCCCATATTTCTGACAGAGTATGCGAAGAGAATGAAAGCGCCACATGATGCAAAGAAAGAAAGCTCGATTATTGGTTTGAACATACTAAAAGTGAATGGAGTACTGATAAAATGTTTAAAATCGAGTATTAAAAAAAGGGGAAGAAAGAAAACTGCTCCGATTAAATTCTGAGCATTTACAATATAAACCGGACTATATATTCCAACCAGACGACTAAGAGTCAGGTTATAACCGACAGCTGAAAAGACTGCAAGAGTAAGAAGCCCCAATCCTTTAATGTTGAATGAAATAGTTCCATCGCTGTTAAGTATAAACACAAGAACTCCTATGAAAGATAAGATTATTCCTGCATAATTTACTGGCTTCAGCTTCTCTTTAAAGATCAACCATGAGGCTATAGTAGCAAAAACAGGTATCGTGGAAATCAGTACTGAACAAACAGTTGCCGATACATAAGTTAGTCCGAAACTCTCGCCGAGAAAATAGAAAAAAGGTTCAAACAAAGAAAGCATAAGGAATAGTTTCCAATCGCCTTTTATTATCTTCATATAATTCTTTGTAACACTCAGATAAACTGTCAGGAGAATTGCTGAAAACAAAAGTCTTATAAAGACAATAGTGATGGGATGAAATGTTTTGTTTGCAACCTTGAACCAGATGAATGAAAAGGACCAGAAGATCATTGACAACACTACTGCCACATATGTTTTTACTTGTTTGTTCAATTTGAAAAATTTTATGAAGTCGTGTTTTTCCGGCGCTGCGAATTTATATTTAAAAATGGTATAATTTGATATATATCCGACAATTTTTGGGTTAGAATTATAGCCAATGCCTTATTCCCTGATATGCCTCCCCTTTGATTTTACTAAAACACTGAACCATTCTCATTTTCCTGACCCTTTCCTACATATTAAGAACCCATCCCCCAACCCCTTCCATTAAGTCTAAGGGAAGGTGAGTAACTAATTATTTATTAGTATGTTCGCCCTTCCCTTATTGTTTGAGAGGGCCTAGTGTTAAAAAAATTGCCTGGCAGGCAATTTTAGCGAAGCCTGCCTGCAGGGAAGGGTCGGGGAAGGGTTAAGAAAATCGGTAATAAATATTGGCAATAGAAATTAATAACCGGAGCGGTCATATGATTTCAGATTATTAGTTAAATCGCTTTCGACTGTAATTAATTTCGTTGATAGAAGGGCAGTCTAATAATAAGTAATATAGGCAGTTATGAATATGTTTTATTTCGAATATACATAAGAAATGATATTTATGTGATTTGATTGTGAAGCATAAATTATTATATTTGCCGCCTCAAAGGTTGAAAAATACAATATTGATTCTATAAATATTCTGAATAAGTTAATTAACTAATATCAATGTTTAGATGAAAATTCTGGTTTGTATCAGTAATGTTCCCGACACAACGACAAAGATTAAATTTGCCGAAGGAAATGCCTCAATTGACACTACAGGTATTCAGTGGGTTATTAACCCATGGGACGAATTGTCTCTTACGCGTGCCCTTGAACTTAAAGAGGATACGGCAAGTGGAATAAAATCTGTTACTGTCATCCATGTTGGTCCCGCAACATCGGAGCCAACAATCCGTAAAGCCCTGGCTATTGGCGCTGATGATGCAATCAGGGTAAATGCAGAATCATCTGATGCCTGGTTTGTTGCAGCCCAGATTGCTAAAGTGGTTAAAAAAGAACAGTTTGATGTCATCATGTGCGGTATTGAATCAAGCGATTTTAACGGGTCCTTAGTAGGAGGGATGATCTCTGAATTTCTCGGGATTCCTTCAGTTTCAGCTGTTTCAGGTATTAGAATTGAAAACGGACAGCCGGTTATGACCAGGGAAATAGACGGAGGCAAAGAAGTTGTAACAGTACCAGCTCCATTTGTTGCTATTGTCCAGAAGGGTATTGCCAAAGAACCCCGAATCGCAGCTATGCGTGGTATTATGATGGCGAGATCAAAACCTGTAAAACTGGTTGAACCAGTCGCAATTGATTCATTGACCCAGATTGTTGTATTTGAAAAACCGACAGCACGTGCGGCCTGTAAATATATTGATCCGGATAATCCGGCGCAGCTTATTGATCTTTTACAGAATGAAGCAAAAGTTATATGATAATTAGATAAAAACAATAAATCACTACGATATGTCAGTATTAGTATATACCGAGAATTGGGATGGGAAATTTAAAAAACTTTCTTTTGAACTGGTCTCTTATGCATCTGGTGTTGCAAAAATGCTAAGTACTACAGTAACCGCAATATCAATCGGGAAGGTTCATGAGGGCGAATTAAATAAGCTTGGGAACTATGGTGCAAACAAGATCATTAATGTTAATAATGATCAGTTTAAAACCCTTGATAGTCAGGCTTATACAAGTGTCATCTCTGAGCTCTCCTGGAAAGAAAACGCCACAGTTATTTTAATATCGAATAATAATACAGGGAAAGCAATTGCTCCCAGGTTATCTGTGCGTCTGAAAGCCGGTGTCGGTTCAGGTGTAAGCAGACTTCCTTTGAATCTGAATCCTTTCACTGTTTATAAAAGGATTTATTCCGGGAATGCATTTGCTCATTTGGTTATCAAATCCGATGTAAAAATACTCACACTGGCTCAGAATTCTTTCGATCTGATTGAAACAACCAATAATGCTACGATTGAGAATCTGAATACGCCCGTGGATGTGTCATTGCTGAAAACAGTGGTAAAGGAGGTTCAGAAACAATCAGGTAAAATACTTCTGACAGATGCAGATATTGTTGTATCTGGCGGAAGGGGTATGAAGTCGCCCGACAACTGGTCTCCGCTTGTAGAACTGGCTGCTTTACTCGGAGCTGCAACAGCATGTTCACGTCCGGTGTCTGATGAAGGTTGGAGACCTCACGAAGAACATACCGGACAGACGGGTAAGATCATCGCCCCGAACCTCTATATTGCTGCAGGTATTTCAGGTGCAACACAGCATCTTGCAGGTATCAGTTCATCGAAATATATTGTTGCTATCAATACCGATAAAAATGCTCCTATTTTTGAAGTGGCCCAATATGGTATAATTGGCGATGCTATGAAAGTTCTTCCAAAACTTGTTGAAGCAATAAAAAAAGTTAAAAAGACATAGGTTTACTATGACAAAACAGATAGTATTTACAACCATTCTCCTGATAACAATAGGGACATTTTCTTACACAATTAACAGGATTATCAGGTTTTTCAGATTTACCAGACCGGCATTCCAGGTAAAGGACTTCGGAAAGAGAATAAAAGTCATGCTTACAGTTGCCTTTGGTCAGACAAAAATTTTCCGGAGACCCATAATCGGATTATTTCATGCGCTGGTCTTCTGGGGATTTTGTGTAATAATTTTCGGGAGTCTAGGAATGGTCATTGACGGACTTACAGGTACAGAGAGGGTTTTACAGTTCCTGGGACCTGTATATAAAATAATAATGGCTTCCGGCGATATCTTTGCGCTTCTGGTTGCCATTTCAATAATTATTTTCATGAGCCGCAGAATTTTCTTCCATATAAAGAGATTTGAAGGTATTGAAATGAAAAGGATTTCTCATATTGATGCAAATATTGCATTATCAATAATCCTGCTATTAATGATTTCGCTGCTTACAATGAATACCGGGTATATTGAATATAAGTCACTTACAGGCGATGTTTCAGTCGGCCTTTTCCCGGTCAGCTCAGTGATTGCAGGTTTCATTACGGGTGGTCATGCAGAAAGTTTCAGACTTATGTATGAAGCATCATGGTGGACCCATATACTTCTGATATTTCTATTTGCAAACATTTTACCCTATTCAAAGCATTTCCACGTGTTCATGTCAATACCGAATGTGTTTCTATCAAGGTTAGATCCGCTTGGTAAGCTTCCGAATATGGACAGTATTACAAGGGAAGTAAAACTCATGCTTGATGCGAATGCAGTCTTCACTGCAACCGCTTCTGATGTTCCTCCTGAACGGTTTGGAGTGAAAGACGCAGAAGATACTTCATGGAAAAACTATTTTGATTCATTAGCATGTACGGAATGCGGCAGGTGCACTTCCGTCTGTCCGGCAAATATCACCGGTAAGAAATTGTCCCCCCGGAAAGTCATGATGGACCTGAGAGCAAGAATGAAAGAGAAGGGTCCTGCAATGGTTAAAAACGGAAGAGATTTCAATGACAACCGGTCTCTGTTAAGGGATTATATTTCTGAGGAAGAGCTCTGGGCTTGCACAACATGCAATGCCTGTGCAAAAGAGTGCCCTATTAATATTAACCATCCCATATTGATTTTAGACATGCGCAGGTATCTTGTAATGGAGGAAGCATCTGCTCCGGGCGAACTTAAAACAGTTTTCAATAATATAGAAAATAACGGTGCACCGTGGCAATACTCAGCTGAGGACAGGCTGCTTTGGGCAAAAGATCTGGAACTAAATATTCATTAACCTCTGTGTACCTCTGTGAACCTTCTGTGGCTCTCTGTGTAATTAAAAGTTTAAAGAAAAGATAAAAAATGGAAACCCGGAAAATTGAAGTCCCTGTTATGGCAGACCTTTTTGCACGAGGAGAAAAGCCTGAATACCTATTCTGGGTAGGTTGTGCAGGAGCTTTTGATGACAGGTACAAAAAGGTTGTCAGGGCATTTGCGAAAATCCTCATGTATCTGAATGTCAGTTATGCTGTTCTTGGGAAAGAAGAGACTTGCAACGGTGATCCTGCAAGACGTGCCGGCAACGAAATGCTTTTTCAGATGCAGGCGCTGCGGTTAATTGAGATATTCAGAATGTACGATGTGAAAAGGATCATTACCATTTGCCCGCATTGTTTCAACATCTTTAAGAACGAATATCCTGATCTCGGCGGTGAATACGAAGTTATTAACTACCTTCAGTTTCTTAACAGGAATATCGAAGAAGGTAATTTAAAAATTGATTCTGTTTCATTAAATAATATATCAATTACTTATCACGATCCATGTTATCTCGGAAGAGCAAATGATATATATGACGAACCACGAATTATACTTAAAAAGCTGACTGGTAATCTGGTTGAGATGCACAGAAACAAAAGTTTCGCATTATGTTGTGGAGGCGGTGGTGCTCAAATGTTTAAGGAGGCAGAAAAAGGCAACAAGGAAATTTTTATAGAGAGAACTGAAGATGCCCTTAAGACTGATGCTACGGTAATTGCAACTGCCTGTCCGTTTTGTATGACAATGCTGACTGATGGTCTTAAGTATAAAAACAGAGAAGAAGTGATCAAAAATCTTGACATTGCAGAACTAATTGTACAATCACTTGAATTATAGATTAGTCCAAATAATTATCTGAAAACGATGGAAAACAATAAACTTTTGAAAAGCGGTGAATTTCTTGTAAACGAAGTTGAATCGAAAGATATTTTCATTCCGGAGGAATTCAATGAAGAACAAAAAATGATTGCTCAGACATGCCGCGACTTTCTTGAAACTGAAGTATATCCCAATCTGGAAAAAGTTGAGAAGAGTGACAGGGAACTGATGAAAAGTATACTTAAAAAGTCAGGTGAACTTGGATTAATGGGAATATCAATTCCGGAAGAGTTTGGCGGATTCGGACAATCATTCATTACACAGATGCTTGTGGCTGAAACAACAGGTGCCGGCTATTCATTTTCCGTAGCATATATGGCACATTGTGGTATTGGTACCTTACCAATCATGTACTATGGAAACAAGGATCAAAGGGAGCGTTACGTTACAAAACTGGCTTCCGGTGAATTTATCGGAGCATACTGTCTTACCGAACCGGGTGCCGGAAGCGATGCAAACTCAGGGAAAACTAATGCTAAATTAAGTGAAGACGGCAAATTCTATATCCTTAACGGACAGAAGATGTGGATCACAAACGCCGGATTTGCAGATACACTGGTGGTATTTGCAAAAATTGATACCGACAGGGTCCTTAGTGCGTTTATTGTAGAAAGTAAGTACCCGGGTGTAGTTGTGGGTCCCGATGAGCACAAAATGGGAATTAAAGGATCTTCAACGGCCCAGATCTACTTTAATGATGTTAAAGTGCCGGTAGAAAACCTGCTTGGTAAAAGAGGAGAAGGGTTCAGGATTGCTCTTAGTATCCTTCACATGGGTCGTCTTAAGCTTGGAGCTAATGTCATTGGAGCTGCTAAAAAAGCGATTAATGATTCGGTTAAATATGCCAACGAGAGAAAACAGTTTGGAGTTTTAATTTCAACATTTGGAGCATTAAAGCACAAAATGGCTGAACAGGTTATTCGTCTTTTTGCCTCAGAATCAGCTGTTTACAGAGTAAGTTTTGATATCGATATTCTGATGAAGAGACTGACAGTTGATTGCGGTGATTATGGCAGGGCTTCAATTGAAGCAATCAGTCACTATGCTGTTGAGGCAGCAATTCTGAAAGTGGTGGGATCTGAGATGCTTGATTATGTTTCTGATGAGGCAGTTCAGATACACGGCGGTATGGGATACTCAGCTGAAATGGCAGTGGAAAGAGGTTATCGTGATTCCAGGATCAACAGAATTTTTGAAGGTACAAATGAAATAAACCGCCTGCTTGTTGTTGATACAGCTTTGAAACGTGCAATGAAAGGTGAATTTGACCTGTTCGGAGAAGCCGAGAAACTCTACTCAGGTATAAGTATTATTACCGATAGTAAAAAAGCAGGTGAAAGTTATTTTCAGGAAAAAACAAGATATATCAAGAACTTCAAAAAGGCTATCCTGATTTGTATTCACGGTGCAACAAAACGATTTGATAAGGACCTGATAAAAGAACAGGAGGTTCTCAACAATATAGCTGAAATGATTATGGAAACATATGTCTCTGAATCACTTGCTCTAAGAGTTGAAAAAATGTCAACACTGAAAGGGAATGTATCACTTTATAAAGATATGCTTGACGTTAATGTGTCTGACACAGCCAGCATCATCAGAAAATCGGCTTTTGATGCAATCGGCTCATTCTCAACACCGGAAAACTGCCCGATACTTATTAAGGCAATTGAAAATCTTTCACGGGTAGAATGTGTAAATGTTAAAGATGCAAGGCGCCGTATCGCTGATAAACTTATTGAAGATAATGCTTATAAGTTCTGAAATATGTATTAATGAAGATTGGGGAAAAGGCTTTTTAGGAAGCCTTTTTTTATTCTACACTCATTACACCATCCTTTTTGTAAATTCAGGCAAAATAAATATCATCAGAGTGAGTGATAAAGATCAATTTTGGACATGATAAAGAGCATGTGTAAGCATCAAATTTGTTGCTGATAAAAAACTATTAATCAGGATAATCAGATATCTTTGTGAACGAATTAACAATATCAAAAACATGAATCAGAAATTAAACAGGATCAGACAGATACTAACTGCATTAGTTCTGATTGCGGCAGTAGAAGGATTTTCTTCGTGTGAAAAGTATTCATATTCTCCACCTTCTGTTGACCCGAATCAAACCTGGCACTTTCAAACAGATATTCAGCCAATATTCAACTCCATTTGTATCACTTGTCATAATGGAAAGACTCAATTCCCTGACCTCAGGAGTGGTAAATCTTATACATCGCTTAGCAGTGGGGGCTATATTACTCCTCCCGGAGCGACAAGCATACTGTATCATCAAATGACCACTAATTCTGCCCATATTCCAAGGTCAACCGCAGCAGACAAACTTGAAGTTCTCTACTGGATCAACCAGGGAGCCCATAATAATTAGAAATATCTTAACCTGTTAAAACTAAATAACATGAAAAACTTTTTTATCTTTTTAACTTTATCGTTATTCATTTCTCCTTTGTTCGCGCAGGAAGATACTCTGAAACAGGTAACATCAAAACCTGTTCGGTTTACTTTTGGAACGACCACTCTTATTGATATTAATACAGTTGAAACACCATATAAAGGCGGTCTGGAACTGGAAATAAGTCATAGATTCAGCCCGATTGAAAATTATCATGATCTTTTTGGCATTTATGGTTCGGCAAATACACGGATAGGTCTTAATTATGGCATCACCGACAGGTTAATGATCGGCGCCGGGACAACAAAGAATTATCAGCTTCAGGATATTCAGTGGAAGTATCTTATCCTGCGGCAGACAGAAGATAATAAAATGCCTGTTTCACTTTCATATTATGGCAATATCGTAGTTAATTTACAACAGGCAGGAGATTTCGGACCAGCCGAAAGCTTCAGGCAAATTCACAGGTTATCTTATTTCACTCAACTGATTGTGGCCCGCAAAATAAACAATATGTTTTCGGTTCAGATAGCTCCTTCGCTGGCATATTTCAATTCCGTACCTCAAAATATAGATTCTACAGCAGGTTATAAGAATCTTAACATAGGACTTTCAGCAGGAGCACGTGCAAATTTATTCGGTTCCCAATCGCTGATAATTGAATATGATCAACTACTTACAAAGCAAAGTATTGCTGTACAGCCAAAACCAAATCTCTCGCTCGGTTGGGAAATTGGTACGGCAACACATTCTTTCCAGATATTTGTAACCAACTATGATCAGATTATTAATCAGCGGAATCTCGTGTTCAACACGAATGATTTCAAAAAAAGCCAATGGCTGATAGGGTTTAATATTCATGTCAGATTCTAATTCAATGAAGTAATCAGGAATGAAATTATTTATGTTCCGGATAATTATCCTGTATGCTTTTATCAATTTAATTTCTCTCCCTTCTGCCGGAAGTTTCCGTTTCAAAACAGATAATGGTAAAGTTTTGGACACAACTTCCTTTGTCTCTCCTTTTGATGCTGATAACAACCGCTGTTTTAAATGTCACGGACAGGAGAAGTATGAATACTCTAATGCAACTCTTGGAAGACAGGTCAAAGCCCAAATGTGTTCGGAATTGATTATACATAAGAATGAATTTTACAGATCAAATCACAGGAGCTTCAGTTGTACCGACTGTCATTCAGCAGAGTATGTAAAATTTCCTCATTCGGGAGAACTGAGAATGGAGCAAAAGTATAATTGTATAGATTGTCATAGTGGTGATGAGAAATTTGCGAAATATCATTTTGAAGAGATAAAAGCTGAATATCAGAAGAGCACTCACTTTAAAATGGAGGGAGATGGATTCTCATGCTGGAAATGCCATAATCCTCACACTTACAAGATCTCGGTCCGAAACAATAATAATCTCAAGGAGACTATTGCTTATGACAACGCTATCTGTCTGAATTGTCACTCGGACTTCAGCCGTTTTCAGCTTCTGAGTGATAAAAAAGAGATAAATATTATTCAAAAGCATGAATGGCTGCCTAATCAGACTTCACATTTTGCAAACGTACGATGCATCGAATGCCACACTCAAATCAACAATAATGTTCCTGTATCGCATCTGATTAAACCCAAAGAAGAAGCTATCAAACTTTGTAATGAATGTCATTCGAAAAACTCAATACTTATGGCCTCACTTTATAAATTTGAATCAAAAAAACAACGCCGCGACGGATTCTTTAACGGAATAATTTTAAATGCATCATATGTTATTGGAGCAAACAGAAATGAATATCTGAACCTTATAAGTTTGGTTATTTTTGTTCTTGTAATCGGTGTCATAATCATTCACATCATATTACGGATAAGAAAGAAAGACAATAATTATTAAAGGAAACGAAGATGTATCTCTACCCAAAATGGATCAGGATCTGGCATGTTATAAACGCAATAATGTTTCTTATTCTTATTGTTACTGGTTTAAGTATGCAGTATACTGATAAAGAAAATGCCTCTTATGTTGTCGGGTTTGCCAAAGCAGTAAGATGGCATAATTTTGCTGCTATGGTATTGGTTTTAAACTATATATTATTTGTTACAGGAAACCTTCTGACAAATAATGGAAGGTATTACAGAATTGGCAGAAAAGATTTTTTGTTAAATCTGCGGAAGCAATTTAAATATTATTCAAGTGGAATGTTCAAAGGTGAAAAACATCCGTTTCCTGTAACTGAAGAACGCAAATTTAATCCACTTCAAAAGTTAACTTATGTACTCGCCATGTATGTGGCTTTTCCTTTACTTATTATATCAGGAATCGGTCTGTTGCTACCTGAAATAACCATTACAACATTTTTTGGCATTAGTGGTCTTATTCTTACCGACATACTGCATATCACAATGGGTTTCTTCCTTACGATATTTATGATAATCCATGTTTATACCTGCACACTTGGAACTAAGCCGACTTCTCTTTTCAGGGGAATCATAACGGGCTACAATGTTTCGGATGACGAATAATTTTAAATAATTTTGAAATTATTATTTGCACGGTTATTGTTATCTTTATACATAAATTAAAATCGAGGATTATGAAAACTCTTAAATTGATCTTTATCTGCTCAGCAGTTATGTTTCTGAGCATTTCTTTGGTTGCACAACCAAAACCATGGGTTGTACCGGCTAACTTCAAAACAATGAAGAATCCTATTGCCATGAGCGATGCCAGCACGATAGCAGGACAGTCTCTCTATGCAAAAACCTGTGCTGCATGTCATGGAAAAACTGGTCTTGGTGATGGACCGAAAGCAAAATCACTTAAAACCGTCCCAACGAACTTTTCAAAAGCAGAATCACAGAATCAGACAGATGGAGAACATTTCTACAAAACCAAAACAGGAAGAGGTGACATGCCAAAATATGAAGGAAAATTATCAGATGATGATATCTGGAATGTTGTTAACTATGTAAGAACTTTGAAGAAGTAAAGAAGAAAATCTTTTTTCTTAAAGATTCGAGGCTGTACTAATTTGGGCAGCCTCTTTTTTTGGTCTTAGACTCTCAATATTGTAATTTTCAAATACAATAGCTATAGCAATTTTTGATAAAAAGGTAAAAAGTAAAAATCCAATTGAAAATATCATCACCGCAGTTCTGATTTCAGTCATAGATGGGGTATATACATATATCTGTCCTAAAACATCCGGGGTAAATGCAGGAATAATCAGAGCAATTCCTTTTTCTACATAAACGCTTCCATATATAAGAACTGCCCCAATGTTAAGAGTCAGAAAATTTTTTCGGGTTTTGGGAATTAAGAAAAGTATAAAAGCGATACATCCCATAATAATTGACGACCAGCTGTAAGGAACGATTTCTTTGTGCTCCCCTATCCCGAAAAGTAAATATTTCCAATACAAGATATTCTCAGTTCCGGAATAGAACTCTTTAAAAAGTTCAGCAATAGTAAAAAACAGGTAAATGAACATGGCATAGACCATAAGTTCAGCAATTTTCCAAATAGCTTCATCTTTTATTTCGAACTTAGTAGTTTTTCTAAGTATTTGAAACAGAATCAAAAGAATAGCCGGACCTGAGCAAAAAGCTGATGCTAAAAATCTTGGAGCAAGTAAAGCGCTATTCCAGAATGCACGTCCAGGTAAGGCATTATAAAGAAATGCTGTCGTTGTATGGATAGCAACAGCCATTGGAATGCTGATTAAAACAAGCGGTAAAACAATTGATTTATTATATTCTTTTTTATAAAAAATACAATATAATAAATAGGTTACAACAAATAAATTAAGAAATAAATAGATGTTAAGAACGAAAAAATCCCAGGAGAGCATAGAAGATGGAAAGTTCAATGTGCCTATCAGAGGTAGCATGTGCCAGAATCTGAGTGGATTTCCAATATCTACCATAATAAATGAAAGACACATAATAACAGAACAGACAGCCAGCAATTCACCAAAAATTACAATTTCTTTAATTGGTTTCCAATCATAAATATAAGCTGGAATGACTAACATAACAGCCGCTGCAGCGACTCCGACAAGAAAGGTAAAGTTTCCAATATAAAAAGCCCAGGATACAGAATCCCGCATGTGGGTTTTAATTAACCCGTGAGCTAACTGACCCGAATAACCAAAGCCTCCCCAAAGTATTAATAATAACAAAAAGATCAGCCATGTATAATATGTTTTGCTCCCGCGGAAAATTATTTTTATACTGCCTGTTATAAAACGAATAAAATTCATATTAAATTCTATTTATTTTTTTAACTACTTTAAATGCTTCTTTAATATTAACTTTTATTTAGATACCAAAGAAATAGTAGAATTTAGGTTGTGTGTTCAATTCCTGTTTCAGTACAATTACTCGTTTGTTTTCTAATATGTATCTGATTTCGCTTTCGGGGTCCAAAAGATTTCCGAATTTTCTTGCTCCTACCGGGCATATTTCAACACATGCCGGGTATTTACCTTCTCTGGCTCTTTGAACACAAAAAGTACATTTTTCTACTACACCCTTCATTCTTGGCCTGTTACCTAAATAATGCACTTCAGTATTTAATTCTTCAATAGGCACATTTGGCTCGCCCCAATTGAAATGCCTTGCTCCATAGGGGCAGGCTGCCATACAATACCTGCATCCGATACACCAATTGTAATCAACCACAGTAATACCATCAGGTTCCTGCCATGTGGCTTTCACCGGGCAAACTTTTACACATGGAGGATTTTGACACTGCTGGCATTGTACTGGCACATAAAAATATCCTTTTTCCGGAACTTTTTCCGGATTATACTGAGCAGTGGAATGAGCAAAATCTATCCCTTTCTCTTTTTCCATCTGAAGCACCTCTATATAATGAATTTGAGGCTCACGCGACTGATTGTTTTCTTTAACACATGCATAAACACATCTCCTGCATCCAACACATCTGGATAAATCGAGGGCATATCCAAATAAGGTTCCATCTATCGCAGGTTTGTCAGACACATGAAATTCTTTACCGTACTTTTCTTTGTATTTAGTTTCCAGATTTTTAATTATTTTATCCTTTTCCTTTTTTGATAATGTTTTAAAATTTCGCTGAAGAAATTCATCAAATACTACCGAATTACAACCTGAAAGTGCAAGTGCCGAAAATGTTGCTAATGAAATATTTTTTATGAACGATCTTCTTGAATTCTTGTTTTTCATTTTTGCTGAATATTCAATAATTCTAGTTATTTAATATCTTCCTGCATAACTGGCGGCGGTTCGGGCTTTAGTTCTTTAAATTTTGGTGAGTGAGGATTATGACAACTAACACAAAGCAAATATTCTTTTTTCCCGTTCCATTCACCAGTTCTCTTTCCATGCACCCCAACTTTCCAGTCTCTGTATTTTTCCCCATGACACTGACCGCAAAGTTTATATGATTCCTTAAAATCTAATAATTTTCCACTTGCAAGCCTTAAAGAATCTCTGTTTTTAAGATCATGGCAATCAAGACACCAACGATTTTCACTATCATGATTAAACATTGCAGAAATATCGTTATGCCAATCTACTAATACCCTTCTTACAGGATTCGGAGTTAAATTTTTATGACAATCAGTGCAGGGAAATATACCATCGCTGAAGGGAGGTGGTTCTACAGCATATTCATTGTATTGTTCAGTACTTTTAATTTCTTCTTTTTCATTATTTATTTTATTTATTCCATTATTGTCTGATTCATTATTTTTACAGCCAAACAACAAAACAAGAAAAAGTGTTATTATTATAAGGGGTAATTTAATGTTTTCGTAAAATTTATACTTCATATTAAATTAACTTTTCAAATAAAAAATTTAAGCGTTGTAGAAAAGAACCTTCTTTATTAAATCAAATTGAAGATTTTGTGATTCGTTTTCAATTATTGCTAATTGTCCTTAAATGCCTGTGTTCTAAAAAAGATTTCGGAACTAATTTATTGGCAATAACCAAGAAAAGAATAATAACAAGTGTAAAAGCAATAATAGCTTTAATTTTCTATTCTCCCAAATATTTTTGGTAGTTATTTATTAATTCGACGTTTAAAATTTACAAATTGAATCCGTGGTTTTTTACATTAGAATTGTAACTATTCTTTACCTATTATCAGATATAGCGCTAAAAATGAGGAAATAATTAATGCAAATTTTGTTTGCCGTTGTCTTGGATCATAATATCTTTGTTTTAATCAGCCTTATAAGGAAAAATATCCTTGCTGAAAAATAGCGAAGGATGAACTCAGAAATTTAAACTAACTTTTGCACGATAATTGTATTTATCACCTTAATTAATACTATAATATTTATGAAAACTTTGAAACTTTTATTTGCCAGCGCTTCGGTTTTGATGTTAAGCGCAACATTGATGGCACAGCCTAAGCCATGGGTTGTACCGGCTAACTCCAGTTCAATGAAGAACCCTATTGCTCAGAGTGCCGCAAGTACCAAAACCGGGATGGATCTTTATACAAAGAATTGCGCATCCTGCCATGGGAAAGCTGGTCTTGGCGATGGCGTAAAAGCCAGGGCTCTTAAAACATTCCCGGGTGATTTTTCTAAAGCTGAATTCCAGAATCTTGCTGATGGCGATCTTTTTTATAAAACAAAAACCGGAAGAAGCGAAATGCCAAAGTATGAAGGCAAATTATCAGATAATGATATCTGGAATGTTGTCAACTACTTGAGAACATTGAAGAAGTAAAGGAAGATAGTATTTCTTCAAAATCAAAGGCTGAACTGAATTGTTCAGCTTTTTTTATGCCGGCTCCAAAAAAACAACCCCCAAAGGCATAACTCTGAGGATTGAATAAATTATTCTTTATTTAATGTAAATAGATTATGGAAGTACTGCTATTGAGTTAGCTAACAAAGTTGTTGTATATGCAGCATTATGAATACCTAAACTAAAATCTCTGAGGCATAACTGGAAGTTGATAACAGCTCCCATTTGTGCATTCGTCAAGGTAATTTTTGGTAATAAATTATTAGCTGCGATCTGCTCAGCAGTAAAGCCTGTAGTGCTTGTATTCTGAAACATAGTTGTATTATAGACAATGCCGGTAGGATTATTGACAGGGTCATATATATTCAGATTTCCGTCATAGTTATTTGTTGTGAGTCCGGCCCATAGGTTTGAAGTCGCATCACTATTTCTATTTAGAATATCAATGCCCCCGATCTGTAATTTTGCTGCTAACTGGTCGAGTTGTGCTTTAACCCCGTCTCTGGTCTGTTTCCAGTATTTTGATGTAGTTGCTGAAGATATAGGATTGGCCGAATGGCAACCTGCAACATTACATCCGTTAAAGTTTCCCTGGGCAGAAAATGTGTGTCCCCCGGCTTTTCCTGTCATTGGTGCCATATGGCAATCCTGGCATGATGCAACAGTTGTATGCTGTGAATTGGTGTAACCTGTTCCGAATTCCACACCACCAATACCGGCAAATATTGCTGCGGTAGTACCATTATGTGTACTTGTTCTGAAACTGGGTTTAAGAACATTCAGACTATTGGATTGAGCTGCATCGTAGAATACAGCAGTCGGATTGCTTACTAATAAGGCGTAATTCAATACATTCTTATTTGTGTTTGAATTTGTAAAAGGACGAGGTTGATGGCATTTAGCGCATAAATTGCTTTTGCTATCATCCTGTGGAAGGTCAATGGTTTTTGCACCACCGAAAAAGGTCATTGGCACGGCTGCAGTAGTTGTCAGAGGCATGAAATCAGCAAAGGTATATGTAGTATGTAATTTGCTATGGCACATATTGCACTGCATAGGGCCGTAGGATTTATCAGGAGATGAAGCATAAGGATTGGAATAAGTAGTTGCAGGAGGTACAATTGAGAAGACCGTTGATACATTGTTTTCAACTACATATTTAAAGGCCTCTGATTCGTGGCAAGGGGAACAACCTGTACTACCGACTTCCTCGAAATTTGCATCGCCATAGGAATGTTTTGAATATGCAAATTGGGTTTTTACCGAATCAACACCGGTTGAATTATGACATTGGGTACAGGTCGCATTCGCATCTTTCCCATCTGTTCCGGCAGTCCCGGCAGGGCCCATAGGACCTTCACAAGCTGTGAGCAGAAATCCAGCCGAAAATAAAAATGAAAATAATCTGAAAAGGTTTTTCATGTATGGTTTATTTATGAAATTTCGTTTTGCAATGTACTAAAAAGCTCTGTTATTTTATTAGCAGATAATATGCTATTTGCGATATATATAATTGACAGATATAGTGTTTCTGAGTGATATATATCAACTAATAGGGTGATATTTGTTAGTTTTGTAGATTCTTATGTTATTAATAACCTATTTTTGAACCCCTTTAAAAACGGAAATATGTCAGTGGTCAATTTAATAAGTAGTTGTGAGACCTGCACCCGCCGATGGAAAAACTTTCAGCATCTGACAAAAGAGGAGCTTCGACTGGTAAACGACAACAGGTATGAAGCCACATTTAAACCTGGTGAGATTATGATGAAACAGGGCTCTCCCACATCTAATGCTTTGTTTCTGGCATCCGGAATGGCAAAAACATATATTGAGGGATTAAACGGGAAAAATTTTATAATGAGTATTGCTTTACCCGGAAGGTTGATAATGGGTCCCGGTGCATACGTAAATTCCAGACATACCTATACAGTTGCTGCTATAACTGCTGTTCAGGCCTGTTTTATAAATTTTGAGATTTTCAAACATCTGGTAAGGGTGAACGGACCATTTGCAGAGGGCCTCCTCGAAGATATCAGTGCAAAATCGCTTGGGTCACTTAACAGGATGGTCAACCTGTCACAAAAGAAAATGTCCGGCAGACTTGCAGACGCATTATTGTATTTTTCAGATCAGGTGTTCCACAAAGACGAATATGAAATGATCCTATCACGTCAAGAACTTGGCGAGATGACAAATATGGCCAAGGAATGTGTTGTAAGAATACTGAAGAAACTTGAGGTTTCAGGAGTTATTTATTCTGATTCGTCAAAGATAAAAATACTGGACAGGGAAAAGCTTATTCAGATATCAGAAAGGGGTTAATGTTGAGAAGTCAGAAGCCAGAAGTCTGAAGAAGTGCGACACGGACTTCGGTCATAGGACTTCCGACTTATTAGATTAAATATGTAACAGAATAATAATATGAAATATATTAAATTTCTTTTTTCTCCGGTTTTAATGGGGATCCTTTTTGTATTATTTGCCTTTGCCATGGCAGTGGCCACATTTATCGAGAATGATTTTGGTTCACTTGCTTCTTACAGTATGGTCTATAATACAAAATGGTTCGAGTTGATCTTGTTACTTCTTTCTGTGAACCTTGTAGGGCAGTTAGTTATATTTAAACTCTTCAGGAGATCAAAACTACCTGTGGCTCTCTTTCACCTTTCATTCATTCTTATGATTATTGGTGCCGGGATAACAAGGTATTTCGGATGGGAAGGTTCAATTCATATTCGCGAAGGAGAAGAACAGAAAGAGTGCTTTTCGAATGAAAAATATATTGGCTATTCGGTTAAAGATATTAATGGAACTATCATTACGAGCCATTCCGAAAAATATTCAATGACCTCAGTTTCAGCCGATAATTTTAAAAAAGTACTTAAAATCAATAATAAGGATTATGAACTGGTACTAGCAAAGATCATCCCGAATGCCTCTGAAGTTTTGTCTGATAGCCCTGAAGGAGAACCTGTTGTTTCCATGCTTATAACGAAAAATATGATGTCAAAAGAAATTCTTACTCTTAAAAAGGGTTTTACGAAAACTTCAAATGGAATTTCTTTCGGGTTTGATTCACCACAACCGGCTGATGTAAATATTTCAGTTGATTCAGGGAGGTTTTTTATTACCTCCAGATTCATCCTTGGTGAGATGAGCATGATGACGCAGTCAGTAACTTCAACAGCGCCAGGCAAACGGGTTGAATTAAGAAAGATGCAGATTTTAACAATAAATGATATAAAAATTGTACCTCAACAGATGTCGGTTGCCGGTGTTATTAAAGCAGTTGCAGTAAAACCTGCTGAACAGAATACAGGGCTGAATGCTTTTATTTTTCATCTTTTTAGCGGCAAAGAATCGGCAATAGTTTATTTATGGGACAGAGAGGGTGAAAAAATTGCTTCAGGTTTCTGTGTATTAGATGGGAACACATTTGAGATCAGCTATGGCTCAAAGTTAATAATGCTTCCTTTTGCTATTAAACTTAATCATTTCATTCTCGAGAGATACCCTGGTTCTACGAGCCCTTCAGGTTACAAAAGCGATGTTGTTCTTTTTGATAAGAGAGAAAATGTTGAAAAACCTTTTATGATTTTCATGAATAATATCCTCAAATATAAAGGATACCGATTTTACCAGTCATCTTTCGACCGCGATGAAAAGGGTACAATCCTCGCCGTTAATCATGATATGGCGGGTATGTCGGTTACATATACAGGTTATACTCTGTTATTTATTTTTATTATTCTTTCATTGCTCAATAAAAACTCGGTGTTTCATAATATTAACGCGGAATACTGGAATTCGGCCATCAGGAAAACTGTTCCGATGGTATTACTGATTCTGTTTTTATCAGGACTCACAAATGCTAATGCCCAGAAACTCGTTCCTGATAAGTCAGTTGCCGATGAGTTTGGAAAAGTACTTGTCCAGGATCAGAAAGGGAGAACCAAACCTCTTTTCACCCTGAGTAATGATATTCTCCGTAAGGTGACCAGGGAGAATAAATTTGAAGGACTCAACTCCATGCAGGTCTTCCTTGGAATGTATTTAGATTTTAATAACTGGAAGGAAGTTCCTTTAATCAGGATTTCAAATAGTGATCTTCAGAACAAACTGGGCATCAGTGGAAAATTTGCTTCCTTTTCCGACCTGGTTAATCTTGATGGTAACGGTACATATAAAATTTCTGAAGAAGTCAATGCTGCCTATTCGAAAGCTCCGGGCGAAAGAAGCAAGATGGATAAGGAGATAATGAAAATAGATGAGCGAGTGAATATTGTGTACATGATATACAAAGGAGATTTTATGAAGCTTTTTCCTTTGAAAGATGGAACGCATGATTGGGGATCACCTCAAGATGCACTTCAAAAAGCTGTGAACAAGGATGATTCGCTTTACCTTAAAAGTATTATTCCTGTTTTAGCAGATGCTCTGCAGACTAATAATATAGCCTCTGCCCGCCAGGTTTCTGAATCGATAACCGGGTACCAGAAAAAGTTTTCACAATATGCCCTTCCTTCTGAATCAAGAACCAATGCAGAACTCTTATATTATAAACTAGGCATATTTGAACGACTCTTCCCGTTTTATGCATCCATTGGGCTGATCATGCTTATAGGGCTTATTACTATGGTGATCAGGGGTAGAAAAGAAAAATCTTTATTTGTTCAGGCTCTCGTTTGGCTTTTATTTGTCGGGTTCCTTTTCCACACTTTCGGACTTGGTCTCAGATGGTATATTGCCGGCCATTCACCAATGAGCAACGGTTATGAATCGATGATCTTTATCTCATGGGTAACACTCATGGCAGGATTTATATTCAGCCGCAAATCGGCGTTTGCTCTTTCCGCAACAGCCGTACTGGCCTCAATGACCCTGATGGTGGCTCATCTGAGCTTTATGGACCCTGAGATTACCAATCTCGTCCCTGTTCTTAAGTCGTACTGGCTTACCCTGCATGTTTCGATTATTACAGGTAGTTATGGGTTTCTCGGACTTGGTGCCATACTTGGACTTATCACATTGATACTGCTTTCTCTATCAAATGATAAAAATCGTGAGAGGATTGCAAATACTATTGATGAACTTACAGTTATCAATTTTAGAGCCCTTACTCTTGGATTGTATTTTCTTACAATAGGAACTTTCCTTGGAGCCGTGTGGGCAAACGAATCATGGGGAAGGTACTGGGGTTGGGATCCAAAAGAGACCTGGTCATTGATAACCATAATTATTTATAGTATCGTGATCCACAGCCGTATGATACCCGGAATGAAAGATATCTTTACATTTAATCTGATTTCCCTTTTTGCCTTCTCATCGGTGCTTATGACCTATTTCGGTGTGAACTACTATTTATCCGGACTTCATTCTTATGCTGCAGGAGATTCTGTTCCGGTGCCGTCGTTTGTTTACATTGTTATTATTGTTCTGGCGGCACTCTCCTTCCTGGCGTATTCAAAGTATAAAAACAGAAAAAAACCGGTGATATAAAAAGGGTTAGCATTGGTTAAATAAAGAATGTTGATATAATATATCGATATTTATTAAAACAAATGTAGAGACACGTCTGAGACCTGTCTCTACATTTTTCGGGTGGAAGATGGGATTCACACCTACCTCTTTTAACCTCGCTAACTATCTGAATATTAATCTAAATTAAAAATGCTTCAAAATATTTTACGTACATTTACATCAGTTAAGTTAGAATATGGTTAGAAATATACTATTAAATGAATATAAGACTGATGATCGAAGCCACCAAGGCGAATAAAGCAAATGATGCGAGTGTTTATGTTGAGGTCTCCGTACATAAACAAGGTGAAAAGAAAAAAACAGTCAGAATTCCGACCAACATAAAAGTTAATGCTGATAGTTGGAGTGCAAAGAGCCAGTCTATTATTCGTAGTAAATCGCATGATTACTATAAAGTCAATCAAATGTTAACTGCACAAAAAGATATTGTAACGGAGATAATTGCCGAATTGTCACAGAAAGGAAAATATCAACTATCTGAAATAAAACAACGTTATGTTGAAAGAACTGCCCCAGTCATTCTTGGTTTTTTCGAGATATACGATGCCTTCTTAGCCATTAAAGAGCAGTCAATGACACGTAATGGAGTTAAAGATTTTAAAACGTTAAAATCGCATCTATTGGGGTTTGAGAAGTACCGTAAGAACAAGATAATACTGAGCGAAGTTGACAACACTTTTTTCGAGAGGTTCGAAATATACCTGTCTAACCTGAAAATTGTCGAAAAGTCCAAGGGTAGCGAAGAAGTAAGAACAAAACTATTTGCCGATAGCACTATCCTGAAAAACCTACAAACACTTAGAGTATTCTTAAATGGTCAGCACGACAGGGGAATGCCGATAAACATGGCATATAGAAAATATAAAATAAGAAGTAAACCTCTACCAGCATTAATCACACTCGAACCTGATGAATTTCGGTTACTATTGAACAAATTAGATAACGAGAGACTTGAAAAGGTGAGAAAATTGTTCGTCCTGCAATGTAGCACAGGATTAAGATTTTCCGATGCAATTAAAATTCGTAAAAACCATGTCCGAAACAATGTAATATATATGAATAGCACTAAAACACGACAGAAACTTCAAATCCCGTTGAATGATAACGCCAAGGAAATCCTTACCGATTGCAATTTTGATGCCTCAACAATAAGTATTAGCAACCAAAAATACAATGACTATGTTAAAGAACTTTGCGAGCATGTTGGCATAACTCAACCGATAATGAGAATCAGTTATCGTGGTAACAAAGAAATTCAAGAACCGTTGAAAAAGCATGAAATCATGTCCAGCCATCATGGGCGAAGGTTTTTCATCACACAGAACCTCATCAACGGTGTAAGACCCGAAGTCATCATGTCAATGACTGGTCATGTTGATTTCCGCTCATTTAAAAAATATATTGCTATAACCGAACAGACCCGTGTTAATGCAATGGAGTTATGGTCAAAAACATTTGGCAAAACAGAAAATTTAAACCTTTAAATATATGGTAAAATTTCCTGATGAAATTCATCCCAAACATGGATTAAGATTGCGGTTCAAATACAAACTGAGAGCATTTCAGTATCTTGACTATTTTAAAATAACGATATCATATCCCATATATAAATTTATTCCATTGGATTTGACTTTTGGTAGTGTTAAAGAACTGAATCAATTTCTTTACAATCGAGGAATTGTTTATGATGAAATTGAAGTGTCAGAATTTACTTCGGGATTATCGGGTGAAATTACCATTGTAGATACAAGGAAGATTTATGAAGTTGAGGAAAGTGTCTTGAAATACTTACTGAACTACAAATATTACTCAATTAATGAGGTTGCCGAGATGTTATCGTTCAGCCGACCTTCCATTTATAAATTGGTAAACAACCAGACACTAAAAGCAATTCGGATACATGGTCAACTACGGATAAACCATTTAGATTTAATTGCATTTATAAACAAAGATAGCCAACAGTAAATCATTTAAATTTTATCTGTCGGTCTGCCACCCCGACTTATAAGAACAAATACCCACTGATAATGTGATAATTACAGTGGGTTTTTTCTTTGTGGTAAATAAAGTGGTAAATAAAGTGGTAAATAATTATAATTATATAAGTATATTATTTTTAGGTATTTCATCTGAATCTATTTCATCTGAATCTTTGTTATCATATTCAATTTCTAATACATCTAAACTTCTATTTGAAATAGTTACTAAGTCATATTTAAAAACACTATAAGTTTGGAGGGTTGAGTCTATTCTCTCAAGTCTATTTTCTTTACCCTTTTTTCTAAAAGCTAAAAAACACTCGTCTTTAGTGGAAAAATCGGACATATTGACCACCCTAGATCGTTTTTGAGAGACCATGCTTCTCCGGTTGCCAAAGACCACCCTAAGTTAACATCCTTTTTTGCTTCATTTTTACCATAATTATCAGGGTGATTTTACAAAGTTATTTTTTTAGACTGTTTCTCCAAGTGATATAATTGTTTTATTATTTCGTTTTCGCATCGATTCACCAGAGAGTTCAATACGATGTGCCTGATGTACAATGCGATCCAGTATAGCATCTGCTATGGTATTCTCTCCAATAATCTCATGCCATTGTAATACCGGGAGTTGTGAAGTGATGATTGTTGAGCGTTTGCCATGGCGGTCTTCAATAATCTCCATGAGTGAAGAACGACTTTGATTATCAAAGGGCTGTATCCCAAAATCATCGAGTATTAACAAGTCCTGCTTTTCAATGCGTGCTATTTCTTTGATATAGGAACCATCCGCTTTCGACATTTTAAGTTTAGCAAATAGCTTTGTGGTATTGGCATATAAAACCTTATATCCCAGAATGCATGCCTGATTACCGATAGCTGAAGCAACATAGCTTTTCCCAATGCCTGTACTTCCTGTGATAATTATGGTTTCTGATTTATCAATAAAATTACAATCGGCAAAGCGCATAATTTGGTTTTTATCAAGGTTCCTATCGGTTGCAAAGTCGAGGTGCTCGATATTTGCCTTGTAACGGAAACGAGCTTGATTTATGTGGCTTTCAATACGGCGGTTGTTACGATAGTCCCATTCAGATTCAACCATGAAAGCTACCATCTCATCTGCTGTCATGCTTGCCATACGCCCGTCTTCAAGCGTGGTTTTAAAGGCTGTGGCCATACCCTGGAACTTCATTTGTTTTAGTCTCTGTAATGTTTGATCATTCATATATTTATATTTTTAAAAGTTCATAATAGGAATAATCCAGCCACAGGTTTACCGTGACTGGATATCTGATAAATTGATTATTTGTAGTAATTCCCTCCGCGAACATTGCGATGCCCGGGCATTTTTTTATTATCATCTTCCGTATCGAAAGGCTCCTGGTCCAGCCTTTTCTCGATGATTGTACGGATGGCATTATAACTGAAGTCACCATAATATAAAGCCCTTCGACAAGTCATGTTCAGACGATCACTACCCACGCGCGAAGCAAAGCCGAGGATACCCTGGCATGTTTTATAGGCTTGTTCGGGATGTTGCCTTATCTCAAGAATACGGGCAATATAATCCCTGGTATCGCCTCCGATAAAGGTTGCCCGCTGAATGAACTTCTCAGGAGTCCAGTCGCTTTTAAACTGGTGATGGGATGCCAGGTGATCTTCATTGGTGGTGTAGCCGTAGAGTTTTAAATTGCGCGCATGTGTTGCTATGCAATCATAACGGTAATAAACTTCTACCAGGCCCTGGGTGTAAAGAATGGTAACCTTCTTTCCAATATAGCGATAAGGAACACTATAATAATGCTTGTCTTCAGCAAGACATACATGGTTGTTTTTCATTACTGTAACTACTTTCTTCCTTTTAGCCTGGTACCGGTATTGCGGCAGTGGCTGCAGATCCGATTTTTCTATTTCTTCGAACAATTGCCTTCTGCTATACGGACGACCGGTTAACAGTTTGTTGTTGTGATCCTCCAGTGCTTCTCTGATAGCAGTATTTAATTCTGGTAAAGAAAAGCAAGTGTGATGTTTAACTGCGTAAAAAATCGTCCGGTATATTATCTTAACCGCTCCCTCCACCAGTGCTTTGTGTTTAGGTTTATAAGGTCCTGCCGGAAGCGCTGTCATATGGTAATGTTCCACAAAATCGCGGAACATCTCGTTAAGTGTAGGTTCGTACCTGTCGCTTTTGATTACAGCCGATTTTAAATTGTCTGTTACTATGGCTTGTGGCATACCTCCATAATAATGAAGGGCGTTTTCGCAGGAACCGATAAAGTCTTCTTTCCTTTGCGTCATGGATGCCTCAACATAGGTCAGCTGGCTGGAACCAAGGATGGCGACAAAAACTTCCACTGGAACCACTTCACCTGTTGCCTGATCAACAAAGGACAGCTTATCTCCGGTATAGTCCACATACATCTTATCACCGCTCTTATGCTCCTGGTGCATCGAAGAGTTGACCTTCTTGCTCCATAGATTATAATGTTCATTAAACTGCGTTTTACGATAACCATCCGGATGTTTTAAAAAATATTGCTCCCACTGTTTTTCCCTTGTCTCGCCTTTGCGTTTAAGGGCTTTTTCCATACCTGGAAAGAAGGCCATCAGGTCTGCCTTGCGGTGATCTGTAGGGACTTCCTGCCGGGGAGTTGAAAACACTGCTTCCAGTTGAGTGTCACTGAGTTTATCAATTTCTTCCAGTGTCTTACCCATGGCAATAAATTGCCGGATATACTTCTTAACCGTGTTTCGTGTAGCACCCGTACGGACGCTAATAGATTGCTTACTTACACCCTCGGTGTACATTTTTAAAATACTTCTTGCTTTACTCATAATAATTAAATTGTTAGACATAAATGATAGGTATTGTATAATACCTCAACGTTAATCATTCAACCTAATAAATCATGATAAAAAAGCAACCCGGGAAGAGATGGTCTATTTGCTCCGGTTTTGGGTGGTCAATTTGGTCCGGAGAAGGGTGGTCAGTTTGCTCCGGCGAGTGGGTGGTCTGTCTCGTCCTAGAAAAACCTTACACATTTTGTTAGTAATCCTGGTTTCACTTTACATATTAATTTAGTTAATCCTAAATTTTCTTTACAATACTTAACAATGATAGTTTAATATTATCAAAG